>ENA-ORBV01000239-ORBV01000239.1-microbial-mat-metagenome-genome-assembly--contig:-NODE-239-length-121998-cov-21.271897_pt1 | contig 121998 bp, 95 predicted proteins | sample MGYA00237777_ERZ505514 | MGnify/ENA primary metagenome ERZ505514 (study PRJEB26160, sample SAMN06269048) | microbial mat metagenome | isolation source: Oligotrophic lake microbial mat | place...
GTAGCGAAGCGCAGCCGTGGTGGTGGGGGTGCGCCGCCTGACGTCCCCCCGCCCACCATCGCGAGGCGCGAAGGTACCCCTCCCCCAAGCGAAGCGCTGTGGGGGAGGATTCACTTGGCCTAACACACAGCTTGTCTGACTCGGGCCAACGGACGCCATCAGGCGCCTCGAGGGCGATGAGCCTTTATGCGAGAACTGGTGAGAACTAGTTCGTACTGTCCAGCAGCCCGCGTTACGCCCCGACCGTCACCGCGACAAACTGCCGCTTCACGCGCTTCTCGAATTCGCCGCGGAACTTATTGACGATCGTTCGCACCGCAAAGTTGTTGCCGTCGGCGAGTCCGCAGATTGTCGTGCCGGGCGTGAGGCCCATCGAACCAGCAATCTCCACCAAGAGATCGAGATCCTTCGTCGTCGCGTCTCCGCGCTCGATGCGGGTCAGGATCTTGAGCATCCAGCCTGAACCTTCACGACAAGGTGTGCACTGGCCGCATGATTCGTTCTTGAAGAAGCGCGCAATGTTGCGGGCCACCGCGACCATATCGGTGTCCTCGTCGAACACCGTCGGACACGCGGTACCGAGACCTAACACGTCGTACTTCCGACCGATATCGAAGTCCATCTCGGCGTCGTATTGATCTGTTCCTAAGATCCCCATGCTCACGCCACCGGCGATCGCACCTTTGAATTTCTTGCCGCCGCGCATACCGCCGCAGTAATCTTCGACGAGCTTGCGCAGCGGAATGCCGAGATCGCATTCGTATGTGCCTGGCCGCACGACGTGACCACTTACGCCCATGAGCTTTGGGCCAAAGCTCGGCATACCGCCGACCGAGCTCTCGCAGCCGCAGCTCTTCCACCACGCGACGCCCTTCTCGATGATGGGTACGACGGCCGCGAGTGTCTCGACGTTGTTAACAATTGTCGGCCGCCCGAACAAACCTTTCACTGCTGGAAACGGCGGCTTGATGCGCGGCCAGCCGCGTTTGCCTTCGATCGCCTCAAGCAGCCCGGTCTCTTCGCCGCAGATGTAGGCACCAGCGCCGCGATGGAGATAGCACTCGACCGCGAACTTCGATTTCCCGTTCGACAGCCCTTGCTTGCCAAAGATCCCCTTCGCGTAAGCCTCTTGAATCGCGCGCTCCATCACCTTCGCTTGATGGTGATATTCACCGCGAATGAAAAAGAACGCTGCATCGAGTTGGCACGCGTATGCGGCGATCGCGATGCCCTCAAGAACGAGGTGCGGATCGAAGTCGCAGAGGAGCCGATCTTTGAACGTGCCCGGCTCGGCCTCGTCGCAGTTGATGCAGAGATAGCGAACTTTCCCGTCGGGCGGCGGGAGGAACGTCCATTTGAGGCCGGCGGGAAATCCCGCGCCGCCACGACCGCGCACGACCGCGTCTTTCACAATTTGAACCACTTCACCGGACTGCATGTCGAGCGCGCGATCGAGCGACTTGTAGCCGCCGCTCGCGACGTACTCTTCAAACCCGATCGTTCGGCGGTTCTTCATATCTCCCCACGGGAAGGTGGGGATGCGCTTCGTGAGGACGGCTTCAGTGAGGGGCATGATTCGTTCGTCGTTCCCAGCTAGGGTTTGATTTCGGGTGGCTTCGTATCGCCGCGCAGTTCAATTTCTTCGATGGTCGTGCGTCGCAGGATCACGCCATCCTCGCGTGTTTCTTCTTCCACTGTGCGCCGCACTTCACGCTTCGTGGGGTCAGTTCGGATCGCCTGACCAATGTGCCCAAAGAACTCGCCGAGCGACCGGAAGATCGACTTGGATGCGCTCTTCGTCATCGGGTGCCCGTCAATGCCCGTGATCACTTCCGCCGTTCCGCATCGCCTCGTCGATCAGCTTGTCGATCGTCTCAGTTGTGAGTTTCTCGTAGAGCGTCTCGTTCAAGAGAGCGACCGGCGCTGTATCGCAACTCCCGAGACACTCCAGCGTGAGCAACGTGAACGCGCCGTCATCGGTCGTCTCGTGCGGCTCGATGCCAAGTTTGACGCGAACGTGATCGACGAGCTTCTGATGACCGCACACCTCGCAGGCGATCGACTGGCAGATGCCGATGACGCAGCGGCCGCGTTCCTCGGTCGAGTATTCCTCGTAGAAGGTGACCGTGTCGAGGACTTCAGCCGGCGTAATCTTGAGGAAGGACGCAATCTCCAGCATCGCCTGATACGGGATGTGGCGATGCGCGTGCTGGATCTCATGCAGAATTGGCATCAGCGCGCCTTGGCGCGTGGCATAACGAGGGAGAAGCTCGCGCTCCCAGGAATCCTTCATCGTGACCGTCAGGTACGGCTCGGTCCGCGTCGGGATCTTTTGCGTCGACGATGGTTTGACGGTCCAGGCCATGGATAAATTCAACTCGAAAGAACCGATGAGCGATTGAGACGACGACGAGGGTTACCTGTCTAACTCCGCCGCGATGATGTTGAGCGAGCCGAGCACCGCGACCATGTCCGCGAGAAGATGGCCTTCGATAAGCTTCGGGAACACGGCATAGTTGATGTAGGACGGCGGACGTGTTCGCGCTCGCCACGCACAGCGGCCGCCATCCGAGACGAGGTAATAGCCAAGCTCGCCATTGGGGCTTTCGATGCAGTGGTAGCACTCGCCGATCGGTGCATCGACGCCACGATTGAACATGCGAAGTTCGAAGAGCTGGATGGTCGCTTCGATCGATCCGTACACGTCGCCCTTCTCGGGCGTCACGAACTTCGCGTTCACGTCGGCATTCATCGGTCCCTTCGGAATGCGGTCGATGAGCTGCTCGATGATCTTGACGGACTGCTTCAACTCTTCAAGCCGCACGAAGTACCGCGCGAGACTGTCGCCGTCGCTCGCGACGGGAACTGAGAACTTCACCGCTTCCGCGCCTTCACCGTCCCAGTTGTCGGCATAGCAGAGGTAGGGCTCGTCCTTGCGGACGTCGCGGCGCACGCCCGACGCCCGCGCGACCGGGCCCGTCAAACTCCACGCGATCGCGTCGTCTTTCGAGATCGCGCCCACGCCTGCGAGACGGTCGACGAAGATTCGATTTCGATTGAGCAGCGTCTCAAGGTCCCCCACTGCTTTGGGGATTCGCACCTCGAGGAACTTCTTCACCATGCGGACAAAGGTTTCGTCGTCGGGAATATCACGCCATGCACCGCCGACGCGGGTCCAATCGGGGTGAAAACGCTGGCCCGAGACGTACTCGATGATGTCATAGATGTGCTCGCGTTCGTTGAACCCGTACAGGAACCCAGTGAACGCACCGAGGTCAAGTGCGGCGGCGCCGAGGCAGAGCAGGTGGTTCTGAAGTCGGCCGAGTTCGGCCAAGATCGTGCGGACGACCTTGCAGCGCGGCGTGAGATCAATGCCAAACAGCTTCTCGACTGCGAGATGCCACGCGATGTCGTTGACGATCGGCGAGATGTAATCCATCCGGCTGACCGTGCAGACGTACTGATTCCAGTCGTGATGCTCGCCGAGCTTCTCGAACCCCGAATGCAGGTATCCGATGTGCGGCGTGCAGCGGGCGACGCGCTCGCCGTCGATCTCAAGGATGAGCCGCAGCGTCGTGTGCGTCGCAGGGTGCTGCGGCCCAAAGTTCAAGATCCAACGGTCGCCCGTCTTGACGTGATCCTGCAAGTAACTCGTGTCCTCGATGTCAAGATCGAGGGTCTTCGTGCCAGTGGGATCGGGGTGCAGCGTGTAGGGCATGGCGAGGTCGCGAGTATAGAGGAATGGACCACATTGGTGAGGTCGTGCTACGCGCCGCGCACTTCTGCGACGTGCCCTTCTGCTACCGCGAAGACGCGATCGCCCACAAGCGCCGGGACGCTCGGACCGCGAGAAAACGCCGTGAACGCTGGCAAAATAGCGCGGTGGTGCCCGACGACGAAACAGGGCAGGACGAGTCGATCTACTCCCCCGCCGAGCCGCACGGTCGGATGTATGTGCCCGCACCAAGTGAACTCACCCGGCGCTGGCACCGCCGCCCCTTCTGGAGGTTCGTGACGGTAGACGAATGGCCCGTCCGCTCCATCGTCGACGCGGACTTGAACATTCCACGCGCCCGGAATCTCGACGCGTCGATCATGGTTTCCTAGCGCCAGCTCGATCACGCAGTCAACCGTCCCGCGCCAGGCGGCAACCCGCTCGACGAGGTCACGCGTCATACCGCGCCGCGCGTGCACGAGATCTCCGACAACGACCACGCGCCGCGCGCAGTGCGATGCAACGAGGCGACCGAGTCGAGCTAACGTCTCGTCGAGAACGGCTCGCGGCATCGGGATGCCGCATTCGAGGAATGTCTCTTCCTTGCCGAGATGCAGATCGGCAACCAGCAGCGTGCTGCGTGCAGGCCACCACGTCGCGCGCTCGGGCAAGAGCGTGATGGCCTCGCCAGCTACCGAAAGCGAAACGGGCTTTCGGCCACGCTCCCCATTTCGCTCAAACGTTGCCGCGCCGTGGAGTTCACCCGTCACGCGTCACCTCGATCCGATGTCGAGCGAGCCGATCGAGCAGCGACTCGGTCGACAGCGTCGATCCGAGGCGGTCGGCGACAAGTGGCAACGCGAGCGGGCCTGGCGTCACGCACCGAACGATTGCGAGCGGGCCAGCCGCTAAGCGCTCGAGCGTCCGCGTGAGTCGACTCTCTTCAAACTGGCGATCCATGACTTCGCGTCGCGCTTGCCGCAGCAGCAAGTTGTCTGGGTCAAACTCTTCGAGCACTTGCCAAAGGAGTCCGGTTCCAGCCTGCAACTGCCGACTCGATTGCTCGCGGCCGGGTGACCTCTGCATCACGAGCCCGGCAACGCGCGCGATCTCGCGAAACTGCCGCGCGCCGAGTTCCCCGAGGTTGACACTCTCGACGAGATCCTCGACGACGCGCTCGCGGGCGAAGATCGCTGGCGTGAGCTCTGCGACGTACGGGAAGTCGTTCTCGGTGAGCAACTCAAATCCGTAGTCGTTCATGGAGATTCCAAACGTCGTGCGGTGGATGCGTCCAAGTCGTAGCGCGAGGAGCGCGGCGAGTCCCTCATGCACCAGCCGTCCTTCGAAGGGGTAGACGAAGAGATGGTTGCCTTCTTCCGTGCCCGCAGTCTCGACGAGAATCTCACCGTTACCGGGAATGCGCGAGATCGTCGCTTGGGCGCGGAGAATCGGTGCTGCTGCCTGCATCTCGGGTTCTACGAGTCGACCATGGCGGGCGTCGTCGAGCACGCGGCGCATGGATTGTCCCAGCGCAGTCGACAACGGAAATCGCGAGCCGTTCCACCGCGGCGTGAACGGAGAGCGCCTTGCTGCGGGCCGCACAAACGCCGTGAGATCGCGCAAGCGCACGAACTCGAGCGAGCGACCGGCGAACAGAAACGTGTCGCCAGGACGAAGTCGCGCGACGAAGTCCTCTTCGATGGAACCGATGCGCGATCCGCGTACGAAACGAATCGCGACCGTCGGATCGCTCGTGATCGTGCCCACGTTCAAGCGGTGCATCTGCGCGATGGACTTTGACGCGACGTGGTGACGTCCGTCGATGATCGCAACGCGACGAAAGCGATCGTACGCCTTGAGCGATTCACCGCCGTGTACGACAAGCGCGAGACACCAATCGAACTCTGCTCGCGAGAGACGAGCGAATGACGACGCGGTGCGCACTTCGTCAAAGAGCGCGTCGGGCTCGAATCCGCCGCCCATTGCGCAGGTCACCAGATGCTGGACGAGACAGTCGAGCGGCTGCTGAAGCGTCGAGCGTTCTTCGACATCGCCGCGGGCGATCGCTTGGCGCGCCGCTGCGATCTCGACGAGTTCCATCGCGTGGGTCGGCACGCACAAAACGCGACACGCTGCGCCAGGCCGGTGTCCTGACCGGCCAGCCCGCTGAATCAACCGCGCCACACCCTTGGGCGAACCAAGTTGCACTACGCGTTCGACGGGCGAAAAGTCGACGCCGAGATCGAGCGAACTCGTGCAAATGATGAGCGTAAGCGAACCGTCCTTCGTCTTGGCTTCGATCTTCTCGCGCACGTCGCGATCGATCGAACCATGGTGCAGCGCGAGTCGTTCGGCCCAAACCGGGCGAGCGCGCAGAATCTCGGCGAACCAGCGCTCCGCTTGCGATCGCGTGTTCGTGAAAAGCAGTGTCGAGATGCTTGGATCAAGCCAGTCAAGGAGCGGTTCGAGCATGGAAAGTCCGAGGTGCCCTGACCAGGGAAAGCGCTCGATGCGCGCGGGCAGCAGGCTCTCGACGACGATTGGGCGATCAATCACCGCGCGAATGACGATGGACGACCGGCCGACACCGACGACCGCGGCCGCAGCGGCTTCCGGTTTCGCAAGCGTCGCTGAGAGTGCCCAGGTTCGGAGCGCTGGTGCGAAGCGGCGAAGGCGCGCAAGCCCGAGCTCGACTTGCACGCCGCGCTTGCTTGCGATGAGCTCGTGCCATTCGTCGACGATGACACAGCGCAGATCGCTGAATAGCTCCGCCGCGTTCGACCGCGTCAGCAAAAGCGTCAGCGACTCTGGCGTCGTCACGAGCACCTCCGGAAGGCGCTTCCTCTGTCTCGATCGCTCGGTCGTTCCCGTGTCGCCCGTACGCGAGCCGACGGCGATCGGCAGACCAAGTTCGTCGATCGGCAAACGAAGAGCTTTCTCGATGTCTCGACTCACGGCGCGCAGCGGCGTCAGGTAGAGCACGCGCAGCGACGCAGCCGCCCCCTTCAATGCTGGCCCTTCCCGCGCGAGTTCTGCGAGCGGTCCGCCGTATGCCGCGTACGTCTTCCCCGCGCCAGTGGGCACCGACACGAGACCGCTTTCTCCTCGTGCGTAGGCCTTCCAGGAATCGCGCTGGTACGGGTACGCAACCCAACCTCGCGCCGCGAAGATCGCTTCCAGCGGATCGCCATCGAGCGCCGCGCGAGTCACCGGAGCTGCGGGCTTCTTCGTCGATCTGAGTTTCGCTGCGCGAACGGACACTCACGGAGAATACTCAAGGCCGACTCGCGTCGTCCGCGATTTGGTTCCCGTCGAGCACTTTGCCGACTCGAACGTAGACGATGCTCGTCGCAACCATGAGTAACCCCGCAGCGAGGAGCCCCACGACGCGCCAGATTGTCCCAGCCCCCTGCATGTCGACCAGCAGCACCTTGGCCGCGACGACCGCGAGGCCGACCAATCCGGCGTACCTGAGCTCTGGTGTGCGTTTCGCGAAACCGAGCGCGATGAGCGCCAGAGCCGAGACGCCCCACCACGCACTGAGCGCCGCCTGACGCGGCGTTCCATCAGCCGCGAGCTGCTGGACGGGATCGAGCACGGCGTCAATCACGAATGAGACGAGCCAGATCGGCAAGATCACGAGACATGTTGCGAGCGCCGACGGGAGACCTTCGAGTGCGACGTGTCCTGCCTCAACGTACGCAGCTCGGCAGCGGAAGGCGATAGCAACCGCGAGGATCGCGAAGAGCGCAGCGCCGACCGTGGCGTTGATCACGAGCGGTTCGTCGAAGACGCCGTCGAAGCGAGGAATCGCCGTTCCAAAGAGGCACCAGACGAACGCCGCGAACAGCGTCAGCACTGCGCCGGTGCCACTCACGAGCTTGAAGCGCCCGGCGCGACCAAGGACCATTGCTATGACGCCGACGGCACCTAACACCACCGTGGCGACGTCACTTCGCAGCCGCGGCGAGTCGATCCTTGTGCCATCTGTGTCGATGAAGATCACGTCGGCAAAGATCTCAAAACCTGCGATGAGCGCAATCGTCAAGACAGACGTCACGAGGAGTCGTTCCTGTGGCAGTCGTTCCGTGTATCGCGCCGCGAGTAACCAGAGGACTCCGACCGCCGCGAGCGGCGGCGCGATGAGTGCGACGACTTCTCTCCGCCCGAGCACGTCGGGCAATCGCATGACCATCCATGCCACAATGAGAACGCCGAGACTCAGGACGGCAAGAACACTCGGCCAGCGCAGCCGTTCATGTCGGAACGCGAGGGCGAAGAAGATGGCCGGAACTAACATGAGCGCGAGCGCGAGGCACGGCCCGGCCCGCAATCCCGAGCCGACTAGCCACATGACCGTGAAAACCACACCGCACGCTGGCGCGATGAAGGCGAGGCGCGTGGAGAGGTCCGCGCCCCGAACCCCAAGCGAGTCGATTGGTGCAGAGTCGCTGGCCACCTCCGAGGGACGAGACCATCGCCATGCCACGAATGCGAGCGCTGCGACGGCCATGGCGCCACCGGTCCAGCCCGGTGGAAGGTGCAGCCACCAGCCATGACCAATCGGTGGTCGCGTCGCTGGCATCGCACGCACGATCGACGAGATCGCTGCGGCAGCAGCGCCGAGCCCGAGCACAATGACTCCAAACATCGCCGTGGGCAGCGAGCGGAGTCGTCGTGCGAGTTCCAACGCGAAGACGCCGGTCGCGACCCAAGCGACTGCGAGCGCGCCGTGACGAAGAAACACGCCAAGGCCAGCGACGAAGAGCAGTCCGAACTGCGCCCACAGCGCGACGCCGAGCGTGCGCGACGCCGCAGCAAGCGCGCGTTCGTCGTCGGTCACCGCGTCCGAGCGATCGATCGACGACAGCGGACGAAGACTATCGAGACCGGTTCCGAACTGAAACACTGCGCCGAGGGAGAGGAACGCGAGTGCGAGTGGCACGTAGGAGTACGCGCTACTCCACGGGCTTGGTGCTGCTGCATCGATTCCTGCGACCGTCGCAATGGCGAAGCTCATGACGAGCATCGACGCGGCGTTCGCCCGCGGCGAGCGACCACGAAGCGCGGCGACGATCGCCTCGGCGGCTGTCATGGCCCACCACGCCGCAAACACGATGATCGCGAGCGCTGGCGTGCGATGTCCTATCGCAAGGAACCAGATCGCACCGGTCACAACGGTTCCGATCACGCTCACGAATCTCAGCGCGAGGAACGGCACCGGCGAGACCGCGGCGAGCACGAGTCCGATCGCGAGGAGAATCGTTAGGTGCGTCGGCGGCAAGAGGCCGTCGCGAGTGATGACGCCCAGGACAAGCGGCGCGGCGAGTCCACCGAGAATACTGACGACCCCAACCGACAGCATTTTCGAACGCAGCGTGAGCAGCGCGCCGAGGACGGCGACGACCGTCGCGGCACCGAGCGCGAGCGTAGGCGACAGAACGTCGAGTGGCCATGACGCCGCGAGCGTGGCGAGATAGAACGAACCGACGCCCGCAGCGAAGAGGCCGACCGCCCCCGCACGCCCGTAACGACGCAGCGCGACCTCGCCCGTAGCCACGAGCGCGGCCGCGAAGGCGTACGCGGCGATGAGGCGTACTTCTGGAGAAAGAAGACCGAGCCAACCTCGATCGAATGCGAGCTTCAGAAAGAAGGCAACGGCTGCGAGGACCGCAACCGCGCCGACCCAAGCAACTAACTTCGCGCCAACGAAGCGCTCGAGGTCGATCGTTGGCGCCCCCCCATGGGGTCTCGGCTGGCGTAACGGCTGGGGTAACGGCAATCGCGGCGGAGGCGTGACGGCATGCCGCGGCGGAATCGCGGCCGGCACGGCGGAGGCGGGTTCCGACGCTTTCAGGGCGGTAACCTCGGGATGGCACTCGTCGCGTCGCTCGCGCAGATACGAGGTCAGTGGCAGTCCCGCGTCTTCAGCCAGCGTCGGTTTTACCGCGACAACGATCGGCGCGGGGGTGGTCGATTCGACCGTCGATATGGGCTCGCCCGAGTCCGCCGCTGGCGGCACGACGATCCCCGCCGCCCTGAGCGCTGAACGCAGCGCATCGATCTCGGACTCGAGAGTCGCCACGCGCCTCCTCAGCGCTCGCACCGGACGTTCGCGATCCCCCGCGGCCATGAGGGAGGAGTGTACCCTTGGGCGACGCCTTCACCGTGGTCGTGCCGGTGCGACTCTTCCGTTCGATCAATACCCTAGCAGCCCGCACTGTGAGAGCCCGAGATCTCGAGTCGCGAGAAATTTGGTGAGAAACAGTCGGGCGCGCAACGCGCCGAATACGCCCTGTTAGAGACGCCAAAGCTGCCGCCTTGGCGCCGCGTGTCTTTCCATTCACCCATTCTGACCGCACCCATGCAGCCGATCACAGCACTCACCGTCGCCGCACTCGTTTCCATCGTCGCTACCGCACCGGCGGCCGCGCTCGGAACGGCATTCACGTACCAAGGTCAACTCAAGCTCAACGGGACTACCGTCGACGGTCTCGTCGACGTTCGTTTCACCCTCTTCGACGCTTTCGGCGGAGGCAATCAGGTTGGCTTGGTGCAGCTCGTCGCCGGAGTCGACGTCGTAGAAGGCTACTTTTCCGTCGATCTCGACTTCGGTGGAGCGGCGTTCACTGGTCCTGACCGTTGGCTGAAAATCGAGGTGCGCTCGCCAGCCGGAGCAGGCGCGTTCAACGAACTAACGCCGCGTCAAGCGATCCGCCCTGCGCCCTATGCGCTCTTCGCGCTGAGCGGGAACCCAGGGCCGGCTGGTCCGCAAGGCCCAAGTGGTCCGGCTGGTCCGACTGGGTCAGCGGGTCCGCAAGGTACGGCTGGCGCAACGGGACCTCAAGGCGCTCCGGGCGCGACGGGCCCTGCGGGTTCGAACGGTGCAACTGGTCCACAGGGGTCACAAGGTGTGCAGGGACCTCAGGGCGCGCAGGGACCGGTCGGTCCCGCGGGCGATTCGATGTGGTCACTGGTGGGGGGCAACGCGGTCTTCGGCACTGGCAGCGTCATAGGCGGCAGCGTCGGCATAGGCACGAACACGCCCGACACGACTGTCGAAGTTTCAAAGTCTCAAGCGACATTCCGCATGACGAGCACGGCCGTCGGTACGGGAACGTCTCTCTTTGATCTCAAAGGCGCGACGCCGATTGGCCCGCTTGGTGTGAACACGCTCGGATCGCTTCGATTCTTGAACGGATCCAACTCGGTGATCTCTGAGATCACCGGCTTGCAAGGCTTCCTCTCTCCTCCGCTCGCGTTCAAAGTGAACGGGGTTGCGGAGATGGTGCTCAGCGATGGCGGCAAACTCGGCATCGGCACAAACCTGCCGCTGACGAGGCTCCACGTCGCCGACGGCACCGACACCGAACCAGGATCGGGCGGCTTCATCACGCTTGGCGAGTCGAACTCGACGAACCTGTCGTTCGACAACAACGAGATCATGGCGCGGAACAACGGAGCCGTCTCGACTCTCTCGCTGAACGCCGATGGCGGAAACGTGTATCTCGTTCAGAGTGGCACCGGAAACGTCGGCATTGGAACGACGGTGCCGAAGGGCAAGCTCCATGTCGACGGCGACTATTACGGTCTCGGTCACGTCTGGCTGCACGCCTTCGAAGGCGACAACACGAGCGGCACGGCGTACATTCAGGCGCGCGATACGTCGTCGACGACAACCGTGAACATGCAGTTCCGCACGAAGTCGGGCAACTCCGTTGTTAACGTGATGCGCCTCAACTCGAATGGCCGTGTCGGCATTGGCACGACCGCACCTGCTGAAACGCTGCACGTCAACGGTACGACGCGCACGAACGTGCTGAAGATCACTGGCGGAAGCGATTTTGCCGAGAGTTTCGATGTTGCTGGTACGAGCGGCATTGAGCCCGCGCCGGGAATGGTCGTGTGCATTGACCCAGCGAATCCGAGCAAACTCGTGCTCAGCAGTCGCGCCTACGACCGCACTGTCGCGGGCGTCATCAGCGGTGCCAACGGCATCCGTAGCGGCATGGTCATGGGCCAAGAGGGCAGTGAAGCAAACGGGGCCTTCCCTGTCGCGCTATCAGGCCGGGTGTACGTCTCTGCAACGGCGACCGATGTCGGTATTGAGCCAGGTGATCTCCTCACGTCGTCTCATGTGCCAGGGCATGCAATGCGGGTTGCCGAGCATGATCGCTCGCATGGCTCGATCATCGGCAAGGCGATGACGCGGCTCGCGCCGGGAGAGACCGGCATGGTGCTCGTACTCGTCAACCTTCAGTGACCGCCCGGTCAACATCCTGTCCGGTGCCCTGGTGACATGGTTCGGCGCATTGAAGGATCGCTCGTCATGGATCGCACTACCACACTCATTCGTCATTTCATCGCCGCAGCCGCGGCCCTGTCCACTGCTGGGCTGGCTCAAGCCCAGGTCTCTGAGCTCATGCACTTCGACACGTACGACCTGCACGAGAACTCCGGCGTTCGCGCTGGCGCCGGCGGAGCGCTTCTCGATGACGCTGGAACCAAGAGACTCGATCCCGTCTACTGGACGACGGTACGTTCGGATGGCGCGAACATGCTTCGCGTTCATCTTGGTGCATTCGAACTTGGTGCGTCGAGTGAGCTTCACATCACTTCACTCGCCGACGGCGCGACGCAACGATTCACCCACGCGAGTCTGACGGAATGGTCCGGCTGGAGTGCGATCTTCAACGGCGACACCGTACTCGTGCAGCTCTTGGCAGCGCCGAACGAAGCAGTGTCTGTGAACCTCGATCAGGTAGCGGTGAACGCGCCTGTGGTGATGGAAGCGGCCGAAGGCGGCGTCGCAACGCTCTGCGGCGGCGACAATCGCACCGCTTCAACCGACAGTCGTGTCGGCCGGCTTTCCGGAGCCAACTGCGGGAGTGGTGGCGGGTGTGGCGGATGCACGGCATGGTTGACCTCGATCGGGTGCGCGCTCACGGCTGGCCACTGCGGAACCGCGTCCGGTGGCCTCATCGAATTCAACGTGCCTCAGTCGTCAGCGAACGGCACTCCTGTGGCAGCCGATCCCGACGATCAGTATCCAGTTGGACTCAGCTACTACGCGTTCCAAGATGCGGACGAAGGCTTCGACTGGGCCATCATGAGCGTCGGCGCCAACGCAAACACCGGTCTCAGAGCCCATTGGGTGCAGAGTTACTTCCACATCTCGGCAGTGATTCCCTCCGACGGCTCGACGCTGCGGATCACTGGCTGCGGACTCGACGACAGCCCGGTTGGAAGCGCTCCTACGACCTGCTGCGGTTGGGACGCCAATGGGAACTGCACCAAGAACGGGTGCAACTCGACCTCGCTGACACTCCAGACCGCAACCGGTGATAAGACCGACGACTCCACGAATCGAATTTTCTACGCCGTCGACACCGAGCCCGCGAACTCCGGCAGTCCGATCATTCGCGAGAGTAACGGCTTCGCCATTGGCATTCACACCAACGGCGGCTGCTCCGCAGTGGGCGGCGAGAACTCCGGCACGCGCCTCTCGCAAGCGACGCTCGACGACTTCTTGAACGACTTCTTGAATGCGTTCGGCGTAGGAGGCACGCGGTTCCTTGACGACGCGGGAACGAGCGGGCTGCCACTGGGCACCGCACTCAATCCCGCGATGAATCTGGTCTCGGGCCTCGCGCTCACGCCAAGTGGAGGCACGCTCGCCATCGCGGGTGGCAGCTACTCCTCTGCAGCTGGTGGCAACACTGGCACCTTCAGCACACCCGTCACACTGCAAGCGGTGTCCGGCGTCGTAACGCTCGGCAACTAACTTCTACCTCGCGCCATGCGACCGCATCGCGTCGAGAGCATGCCATGACTACAGCAACTTTTCTGACACTCGCAGTTCTCGCTGGTGCTCCGGACGGCTCGACACCCGAGCGGAGCTTGTTGCCCGACACGGCACCCGCGCTGGTCGGAGCGCCTCTCCTCGCCGAGCCGATGAGCCGGAGCGCGCTCGGCGCGTTTCGCGACGGTGTTAATGTGCGCGATCTCGGCGAACTTGATCCAGGCATGATTGCGAAGGCTGATGCCGAAGCGGCCGCCTGCCCGACGTGCGGACCCGGAGCTGATCGCGAGCGCGTTGGCCTCGTGCGAACCTTGGCGCTCCCAGTCACGCAATTCGAAATGCTTGCCACACCGCTCGCCGATGGACGCTCCATGTGGACGTTCGCTGTGCGCTCGCCGGGGTCGTTCAGAACTCGGCTCCACTGTGCGGGGCTCGATCTCGGCGACGGATCAATGATCGTGTGGTCCGAGGGCAAGAACGGTGCCGTGGTCCGTGGGTCATACACAGGCCGAGGGAGCGACGACGACGGCGAGCTCTGGACCGCGGCGGTTCCGGGCGACACCGTCTTCGTTGAGATTGTGGGCCATGAACTTCCGGTCTTCTCCATTGCCGAGGTCGTGCATATGGACCACGATCAAGCAGCGGGAGCAGCAGGCGCGGCTGGCGACGGCGGATCCAACGGCAACGGAGTCTTTAGTTGTCACAACGACGCGATGTGCTACACGGACCCCGACGACGACGTGGCGCGGCGCGCGACTGGCCAGATGAACTACGTCTCGGGCGGCGGTTCGTATGTGTGTACCGGCACTCTGCTGAACGACTCGGATGGCGAGACCTACGCGCCGTACTTCCTGACCGCATATCACTGTCTGCACACCGAAACCGAAGCGAACACGCTTGAAGTGGTGTGGCTCTGGCAGAAGAGCGCGTGTAACGGAACGTTGCCCGATTACGACGAGCTGCCGCGCTCGACGGGCGCGGACTACCTGGAATCGGGACCAACCGACGGCGAGAACGATTTCTGCTTCCTTCGCCTCGACGGGCTGCTCCCGGGTGGACTCGCGTTCGCCGGATGGACAACAGCCCATCCCGAGAACGCGCGGGCCTTCCATCATCCGAGCGGATCGTGGAAGCGCGGAACGACGCTCTTGGCCGTTGGTTTCTGTCCGTGGTGCCTCTGTCTCGACAGCTCAGACTACGACTATTACGAGATGACTGACGGCCTCGTCGAAGGCGGCTCAAGCGGCGGCGGGATCTTCAATACGAGCGGGCAACTCTTCGGGCAACTCTTCGGGCGGTGCGGCGGAGTTGACGATCCAGACGACATGAACTGTTCAAACATCGACAGCTATCGCGCGATGTACGGCGAGTTCGAAGAGACCTACGACGACGTCGACTTCTATCTTGAGACCCTTGGCGGCACCATCTGGGTGGACGCAGCGTTCCCCGACGGTTTGCCCCAGAACGGCGGCCCATCGTTTCCGTTCAACCTGATTTCCGAGGGATACGCAGCAGGGTTCGACGGCGCGCAGCTCAAGATTAAAGCTGGCGCCTATCCGGGCGCAATCACGATGACGAAGGTGCTCACGCTCAAGGCCGTCAACGGAACCGTGACCATCGGAAACTGACCTCGCATTTCGCACGCTCCACTCCACGCTCACTCAAGGATTTTCTCATGCCGAGGTTCAATCGCTCAACAGTCATCGTGCTGATGCTTCCGCTCGCAGTGCTTGCAGCGGGAAGTGGGTTCGGTTCCGGCGACGGTGGAGTCGCAGTCGATACGTTTTCAATCGACTGGCACACCATCGACGGCGGTGGCGGCGTCTCGACAAGCGCAGCGCTCGAACTGAGTGGCACCATCGGTCAGCCCGACGCAGGTGTACTCACGAGCGCGGCAGGGTTCGAACTGGTCGGCGGCTTTTGGTCTGCTCCCAACTCAAGCGCGCAGCTCGGCGACCTGAATGGCGATGGCCTCGTGAATCCGATTGACCTCGGCATCCTCTTGGGTGAATGGGGGGTGCTCGGTGGTGTGGCCGACTTGAATGGAGACGGCGTTGTCGGCTCGGCGGACATCGGAATTCTCTTGGGAGAATGGACGGGTTGATCGAACGAATGACGTGCAACGTGCAGGCTAACAACCGGTGGCGAACGTGCTTTGGTAGCGAGAACGAGGATGTTGGCACAGATGCCCAACTGTAGAGTGGAAGCCGCGATGCAGCTTTATCCGCAAGATACGGCAAGTCGCGGCGACGCCGCAGCCACCCAATATTGGGGGCTAACAGCTTCGTTCGTAGCCCGAATGACTTTCGCCACGGGCGGCTAGAACGTCGACGGCTCTGGCGACGGTGCAGTTGATCCCCCTCGACCCTTCCACGCACGGCGCCCAGTTTTCGCGAGGTACAGGCTGTACCACTGGAGCGCGGTCATAACGCATATTCCGATGGGATGCAGAAACGCCGACGCAAGCGACTGGCGAAAGCGAATAGCGAACAGAACTCGCTCGGCAGTGCTTGCAGCAATAGCGACGAGCGCGCAGCCCGTCGCGATATCGAAGGGCCGTCCGCTCGCAATTGTCCAGATCAAAAATATCCAAGGAAACACGTGCCCAACCAGATGAAGCACGGTGACGAGAACGAGGAGCGCGATGCTGCCGAGTCCCTCGAACGCGTTCTTGGCGAAGCCGTTCCAGGTCTGGACAAAGCCGCGGTACATGCGACACGCGACGAGGTCGGTGCCGTCGAAGAGGTCAGTCCGAAAGCGATGTGACCGGAAGGCGCGTGGCATCTTGATGCCGTCATGCATGGAGTCACGGAATTCCGCGTGTCCGCCGGACGTGTGATAGGCGTCGGCACGAGCGAAGAGAAACTGCCCGCAGCCGGCGCTCGCGGAAGGGTCGAGCGTGCGCCGCATGCGACCGATCGGCAGGTACGAAAGCAAGATGAAGTGGATGAGCGGGATCACGAGGGCTTCGCCGAACGTGCCCGTGATCTGTCGCGGAACCGTCGAAAGGAGCGCGACGTCGCGTCGTCGCGCTTCGGCGAGTGTGCGCGCGATGCATGTCGGCTCGAAGCGGACGTCGGCGTCGGTAAACAAGAACCAACCGCCCGTCGCGTGTTGGGCCATGCGCCAACAACCATGTTGTTTGCCGTTCCAACCGTCAGGCAGCGCGACTGTCGGCGCGACTCGAACTCGCGCGTCCTCGCGACGAAGCCCCGCAAGAATCTCCGGTGTGCGATCGGTCGATTGATCGTCATAGCAGACGACCTCGACATCGGCGCTCGTGCTCTGCAGCACCGACCGGACACACGCCTCGATGTTTGACTCTTCATTGCGAGCGGGAATACAGACGCTGACCTTCTCCAGCCCTGCCGCCGAAGTCGGCGCGAGCGATCGCGCATAGCGCTTGAGGTTCACCGCGCCGAGTACGAGCGCTTGAAGGGCGAACACGGCGCCGAGCGCCGCTAATACCGTTGTCGCGTCGAAGTTCATCGCGTTTCACCTACGAGTTCCCGACGATGCCCGACGTCGATCCCCCTGCCGCGGCCGGTCATCCGCAACCACAGGTCGTAGACGGGGTGAATCTTCGCGTCGCCGCCAAGCATGCATTCAAACTGAGCGGCGTCGCGCGAGCGCACCGCAGCGCTCAGCTCATTCGAGTTGTTCGTCATCGCTTCAACGATCGATCGCTGCCACTGACCAGTACTGGGCCCAGTACTGGTCGCGGTGTTAGCCGTCTGCGGCACTGCGATCGGTGCCGCGCGCAAGAAGACTTCCGGGCGTCGATCGTTCCAAAAGCCATACTCAATCGCGACACTGACCGCGACGCGCACACCGAGCCGTGCAGCGAGAGCCGCTGCACCGGGGCGCACGACAAGCGGATCTCGCACGTCCGTGAAACGCCCTTGCGGCGTGACGATGAGCACCATCTCGTTTGAGCGGGCAACCTCGCCTTCGACGTACGTGAGCATCGCTGCGAGCGACGCCGGCGCGTCAGGGTCGATACCGAAGATCCCGAGTTTCCGCATGAAGCGAAATCGCGAGAGTTCCCGGTTGTCCATCGGCGCGCGGACTTCGCGGTCACCGAAAAAGCGGCGGCGCAGAAACGATCCGACGATCGGATCCCACCACGACGAGTGCGACAGAAGAAAGAGCGACACACCGCGCGACGCCGGAATTGCAGCGATCGCCCGCTCGGTTCCAGGCATGGCGCGCAGAGCGTGAAACTGTTTGCGAAGGAGTCGCTCCGAGTACCAGCCGAACACGCGACGGATGCGCGGATCGGGCTCGGCTCTAACGATGGCGTCCGCCAGAGGATTGGGGGCGCGAGGGCTCACCGTTCGCTCAGCACTGGCTCGCGCCACGCGCCGGTCCCGTTCGGGCGGTTGTGTTCGTGAGTTGCTCGCGTGCCGTCACGCCCCGGAAGCCCAAAGTCATCCGCGAGCGACGTGGCGGCCGTGACGCCACTCATGAGCACCATTGGTACACCCGGACCCGGGTTCGTGCTGCCGCCAGCGAGATACAAGTTCTTGAGGATCGGCGAGGTGTTTCGCGGCTTGAAGCCACCCTTCAATCTGCCGTGCGACGCCAGGCCGTAGATCGCGCCGCCCTCGGCGTTGTACATGCGCTCGATGTCGTTCGGCGTCAGTCTGCGTTCGACGACGATGTGGCGTTCGATGTCTTCCATCCCGCAGCGCTTGAGCTTGTTGATGATGACTGAGCGGTAGCTCGCGAACATACCGGGCCCGTTGGGACCAGCGGTGGAGTCCCAGTCGTGGCCCGGTCGCAAGTACGGCGTATGAATCAAGGCGTAGAGCGACTCACAGCCGGGCGGTGCTTGCGTCGGGTCGGTGCGACTCGGAGCGCAGAGATAGATGGTCGGATCGCGAGCGGGGATGCCCTTCGTGTAGATGTCGTCGAACTCCTCGTGCGAGTTCTTGCTGAAGATGAAGTCGTGATGCAACAGATGCTCGTAGCGTCGGTCGAGTCCGAGGTAGAGGACCACGCCGCTGCATGCGGGCGTGTAACGACGAGCGATCTTGCGCTGTTCCGAGAGCGCCGCAGATGTTCCGAGGAGATCGCGATTGGTGCGCTGCACGTCGCAATTCGAGAGCACTGCGTCTGAGTTGATGACGCGCCCGTCGTCGAGTTCAACGCCAGTCGCTCGCGATCCATTCTGAACGATGCGGCGCACGCCACTGCCCGTAAGAATGGTCGCCCCCTCTTCACGCAGAATTCGCTCAAGAGATTGCGCGACAGTTCGCGTTCCCCCCATCGCGTACCAGCAGCCGTGATCAACTTGCGCCGACGCGATGAGCGTGAGGATTGCGGGCGCGAGGAACGGACTCGATCCGACGTACTGCAAGAAGTGTTCTGCGAGTTGCAAGATGTGCGACTCGCCAAGGTGCTTCCGCGCCGTCGCACCAACCGTCGAGTGAAGTCGCATTGCAGCGACTTCTTTGAGCAAGCCCGGATCGGCCGCTGGCGGCTTCCGCATGAGGTCGCCGATGCCGCCAAGATCTTTGTAGAAGAAGACGCGTTCGCTGAGGCTATACATGCGACGGGAATACGCCACGAATGCGCGCCAGCCCTCGCCAAGCCGCTTGCCCGGAAACTGCGCATCGAGCGATGCGGACATGCTGCTCACGTCCTCGCGCAGGTCGATCCGAGTGCCATCGTCGTAGAAGCAGCGCCACTGCGGATCAAGTCGCACGAGGTCGATGTAGTCGGCGACGCGTCGACCGCTCCGCGTGATGATGCCGCGCAGCACATCCGGCATCGTCAAGATCGTCGGCCCCATGTCGAACGTGAAGCCGCGTTCGCTCAACACGTTCATCTTCCCGCCCAAATGTTGGTTGCGCTCGACGATCGTGACCTTCGCGCCGCGCGTCGCCAATTCACAACCAGCGCTGAGGCCCGCGAGTCCGCCGCCGACAATCACGACAGAGAGTGGGCTCGACGGTGAACGCTCGACTGGTTTCGATCGACTCATGTGGGTTTCCCTCGAGTTGGCTCGCGACGTGGCCGTGCGTCCCTCGACACCTCGGAATGCGTTTCCCGCGCGATCGCGTTTGAGCTGATTGCGTTCTTCGCTGCGGTTGAGCCGCCTCGATCAAGAGACTTGCCAGACATGCCAGACATGGCGCGAACCGGAATGCCAACGATACGACGAAGCCAGTTGAGGACGCGCGGATCGGGCTCGCCGACCGGTAGGCGGATGCGCCCCGTTGTCGACACGCAAATCTCGCGGGTCAATGCCAAAAGCCCCGAAACACCGCGACTCGCGCCCCAGCCGCTTGCGCCGCTCCCAGAGAGCGCCGCGGCCGGATGGGCGGTTGGCAAGAGACAGTCGTTGATTGTCACGAGCGAGCTGCCAAAGTCGGCGGCGCGCTCGCGCACCGCTCGAACATCGCGAGTGAATACGCTCGTAGCGAGACACTGGCCAACGGCGCGGTGGATGCGCAACGCCTCATCGAGCCCGTCGACGGGAACAACCGCGAGCGCCGGACCAAAGTGGTCGCCTTCAACTAACAGAGCATCGGTGGGACAGTCGACCATCACACACGGTCGCATCATGTCTCCGTCTGCGGTCTCGATCGTCCCAGCGAGCGAGCGGGCCCCGCGCATCGCAGCGTCTTCAACGAGCGCCATGCAACGCGCGACCGCAGCGGTGTCGACGAGCCGCAGCGGTCGACCCGCCGCCGCGAGCGGCGCGAGCGCTGCCAGGAACGCGCAGTAGATCGAGCGATCGACGAGTGCCCGGCGCGGTGCCATGCACGTCTGCCCCGCATTCATCGTCATCCCGTTCCAGATGGTCCGGGCGGCGAGTGCGACATCGGCATCGCCAAGTACGAACGCGGAGTCGTGTCCCGAGAGTTCGAGGGTCGTTGGCGTCAATGTCCGCGCCGTGATCTCAGCAATTGCCCGACCAACCGAAGTAGAGCCAGTAAAAATAACGTGATCGAATCGTTCGTCGCGCAGCAGGCGCGCTCCCTCTTCGCGGCCCGCGTCGCGCACATCAAGCGTTTCGGCCGGGAAGCCCGAGGCAGCAAGCGCGCGGGCAGCCAGATCAAGAAGCAGCGATTGCGTGCGCGGGCAGCGTTCGGACGGCTTGACGCAGACCTGGTTCCCCGCGGCAATCGCCTGAGCGAGTTGAACGCCCAAGAGCTGAAGTGGGTAATTCCAAGTCGCAATGATGGCCACCCGTCCAAGCGGGGCTCGGACCACGCGGTGGCTCTGACCCAACTGCCACCACGCCCGTCCGCCGATACGACGCGGACCGATGAGCCGGGCCAAGTGACGCCGGTGCCAGTCGAGGCTGGCCAAGAGCGGAAGCACGTCCGCCGTCAGCGTCTCGAACGGTGGCTTGCCGATCTCGGTTGCGGCGAGTGCCGAAAGCTCCCCTTCGTGCTGGCGCACGAGTCGCGCGAAGAGTCGCAGAAAGCGACGTCGCGCGGGGATCGAAGGGGGAGCGGAGGTTCTTGCGGACATCTCGGATCTAGCTACCTTAGCCACTGATTCGACGGGCAACCGTTCGGCGTCGTCGCGATCGCGGATTCAGCCCGGGCGAATCCGCCACGGTATCTAACCCGAAGCGGCCTGCATGGAAGGTGGACGATGATCGCAACCAGTTCGGACCGTTTGCCCGACCGTGTCACGACAGTCCCCCGGGGACCACGCTCGGGGAAGCGTTCCGTTGGAATCGTGGGTGCTGGTCCCGGCGGCTTGGCGTCAGCGATGCTGCTGTCGTCAGCCGGATTCGACGTGACGGTGTATGAGGCTCAAGCGTCCCTCGGCGGGCGCTCGCGGCGCATCGAACTGGACAGCCCGTGCGGCGGGTTCGCGCTCGATGCTGGGCCGACGTTCTTCATGATGCCCTACGTCCTCGAAGAGATCTTCGCGGCGACTGGGCGGCGGCTCTCTGACTATTGCGATCTCACGCGCCTTGACCCGATGTACCGACTGCTCATCGGGCGCGAGGGACAGGCGCCGCTCACGCTGGATGCGACCCAAGATCTCGAGCGCATGGCCGCACAACTTGCGACGATCGAGCCGCGCGACGGCCCTGCATTTCTGCGCTTCATGCGCGACAACCGGCGCAAGCTTGCGTTGATGGAACCGATCCTCCGCAGTCCCATGCGCGGATTTCGCGACTTGATGACGCGTGACGCGCTGAAGGTGCTGCCGACGCTGAAGCCGTGGCAATCGTTGTATGGCTATCTCTCGGGATACTTCCGGAATGAGCACCTGCGTTTAGCACTGTCGTTCCAGAGCAAGTACCTCGGCATGAGTCCGTTTGAGTGCCCAAGTCTCTTCTCGATTCTCCCCTTCATCGAATACGAGTACGGCGTCTGGCATCCGCGCGGCGGATGTAACGCCCTGATGACGGCGATGGGCGACGTCGCTGTCGAATATGGCGCTCGGATCCACTGCAGCGCTCCGGTCGATCGCCTCGTCTTCGATCAGCGTCGCTGCGTCGGCGCGATCGTGCGCGGCCAAACGCATATGCACGATCATGTCGTCGTCAACGCCGACGCAACTTGGGCGCTCAAGCACTTGGTTCCCGAGAACCTGCGTGGCGGTTGGACCGACAACGCGATCGACGCGAAGAAATACTCATGCTCGACCTTCATGATGTATCTCGGCGTTGAGGGCGAAGTGGATCTCCCGCACCACACGATCTACACGTCGGCGAACTACCGCGGAAATCTCAACGACATTGCCGTCGCTGGCACGCTGAGCACTGATCCTTCAATCTACGTCTGCAATCCGTCGCGCTCCGATCCAACCCTCGCGCCGCACGGGCACTCGTCGCTGTACGTCTTGGTTCCAACGCCAAACACCCAGTCTTCGGTTGATTGGGACGCAGCCCGCCCGAAGCTGCGCGAGGACGCGTACCGTCAGCTCGAAACCGTCTTCGGAATCGACGACATCCGCGATCGTGCTGTCGCAGAGAAGACAGTCACGCCAGCGGATTGGAAGGCCGAGCGGATTACGCACGGCGCTACCTTTAACCTCGCGCACTCGCTGAGCCAGATGCTTTACAAGCGCCCACACCATCGGTTCCAAGGGCTCGACAGTCTCTGGCTCGTTGGCGGCGGTACCCATCCTGGCTCTGGATTGCCAGTGATTTTCCTCTCGGCGGAGATCACGACACAGATGATCTGTGCGGAGGCGGGTGTGCCCTGTCCGCTCACGTCGCCGCCGGCTATTGCCGCGCCGCGAAGAGTGATCGTCGAACCGGAAGAAGCATTGCAGCTTCTCGGGCGCTGACGCCACACTCGAACGACCGATTGACATCCTCAACGATGACGGCGACGCTCCGGAAATGAGCTCTTTCGGGGAGCGTCGTCGCGGAAAGTTGGGCGAATACTTGGCGAACATCGCCATGAGCAGCGGCCCCGCGCCGACACCCGAGGCCCGCTGCGCGCAATGCGACTATCAACTCGCTGGTCTCGACGAGTCTGGCCGTTGCCCCGAGTGCGGTTTCCCAATCGATGACTCGATTCTCGCCGCGGGGCGATGGACATCGGTGCGGCTCAAGCGACTACGACTCGTGTGCTGGCTGTTCGCTCTGGCGGCCCTGTCATCGCTCGGCTGGATCGTCGCTTTAGTGTTCTCGCGTTTCACGGGAAACCCGCTCGCGATGGGGGCCTTCGGAGCGACCCTCGCGACGGTTACCGTGGTCCACGTCGCGAGCCTCGGAGGCGCTGCAATCGGCGGCACCTACGCGTCTTCCAAGCGCCCTCGCGGTACGCGCCTAGCGATCGGATCCGCACTTGTCGCGTCGCTTCTCGTGGCGGGCGGATGCCTCGGCTTCGCCTTCCTTGGCGTGGGTTGGCTGCAACAGGCGTTCGAGGATGGGGGATTCGCCTTCACCGCGGCCATCAGAGTAGTCAACATCGGAGTCGCGGCGTTTTGGCTCATAGTCGGCATTCGATACGTCACACCCAATCGGACGGGACGAGTGGCGATCGTCTTCTTGACGACGATCGTGTTAGGTCTCGCCTGGCTCGCGCTTGTTCTCTTCATCCTCACAACATTCCCAAATTATAAGGGCATGGGGGTGAGCGCGTGACACGACGCAGCCCTGCTCGCGATGGCGATCGACGCACTTGGGCTCGTGGCGATCGGTGGAGCCGCCCTCATGACCGCGTTGTCGCGCGACATGCGCCAAGCACTCCAGCTGGCTCGAACGATCCAGAGCTGATTACTCGCGAAATTCGACCGCGCGAACCCCGCGTTGGACGATGGCGTCGCGGGCGTCGGGAAATTCTCGCGAATTCCCGAAGAGATACTTGCTGCTCATTCGCACTCCGAGGCACACCTGTCGCGCGGCACCAGTTGGACCTAGTGTCTGAACCGACATACAAACTCGGAGATCTCTCATGGTTCGTCCTCTTCAGTACTTCTGCCTCGCACGAGGACTCGTAGGTCTGTCCTCTCGCTGACTGCGTCGATGAGCGCAGCGGCCTCGTCCTCGAACCTCGACCAGCGGCCCGGTCGCGAAGTTGCCCGCAGTCTCGCGCAACGCAACAACGACATCTCATTTCGCCTCACCCACTCCCATCCGAACGACGGCGGGATCGCTGGCGCTGCCTGCGCTGGTTCCACCCTCACACAGTCGGTCTCGCCGACGGCGATCGAGGGGGAGAACTCGCTCTATTGCGGCAACGCGACCACATCCGCTGAGACGTCGCTCGCTCGTTCCTTCGGCGTCATGCCATCCACCACGGCAATCACCTGTGTGACGTTTGGAGTCGACGTGAACAAGTCTCCCGCTTGGCCAGTCGAAGTCCGCATCCTCAGCGGGTCAATCGATGGTCCCGATTCGACACGCCTGCTCTTCTCGACGAGCGTCATGATTCCCGCGGGCGCATCGGGCTCGCTCTTCTCCGTGGACTTCCCGCCGGTCGTTCTCGCTGCGGGAACCGAACTCGTCGTCGAACTTCGAACCCCGTCGCGATTCGTCGGCGATGGCGGCGACGGCGGCCTTCTTGTGCTCGGCTGCAACAACGACGGGCAGACTGCGCCAACGTACTTCAAGGCGCTGGCGTGCGGTATCACCGACTTCCTCCCAACAACCGCGATCGGATTTCCACAATCGCAGGTCGTGATGACGGTCGGTACGAGCCCCGTCGGAGAGCCACCTGTGAGTTTCGCTGGTCTCGCGCACACGGCGCTCGGAAACGCTCAACTGGCGATGGATGGCGACATCCTCGAGGTGTCCAACATCGGCTCGACTGGACTGGACGGAGTTTCAATCACGCTGGGCGAGAGTCGTGGTGTTGCACTCGACTTCGATTGGCTAACACTTCCGACTTCCGGATCGATGAGCATGAAGCAACTCGATGAAACTGGCGCGGAAGTGACATCGATCGGAGTCAACTTCAGTCCGATTGAGTACCGCTACTCGCCGGACTTCACGGCTCTCGGATCTGCGACCTACTCAGTGACATTGATTCACCACGGCGTCGAGGTCGCCACGATCGACGGACTGAGCGGCCCGGTCATCAGCCATCTCGCGGCGGCCAGTGACGGCGGGGTCAAGAAGAAAAAAGGGCGCGGTATCGATCGATGTGCGAAATGGGGCAAGTACTTCGATGATGATGCGCTCATCTCCGTTGATGGTTACGGCGAGTTCGTGGCGAACGCGTTCGAATTGGCACCCTCGTCCTGTTCGGGTCCAAGTGTCGTCTCCACCCTGACCGTCCAAGGCTCCGACATCCCCGCGTTCCGGATCGAGCGAGAGTACCTAGCGACGTCGAACTGGACATTCCTCGAATCGGTTGGAGGGGCCGCGCTCAACGCAAACGCTGGCGCAGTCGATATCGCAGCGATTGACCCCAGCGCGAACTTTGGTGTTCAGATGTGGGCGGTATCTGGTCCGCTCGACGGCGGCGACGTTCCATCGAGCTTCGAAGCCACGTGGGACAAGTCATCACTCCCGCTCGACCCGGCTGCGACGATGACGTTCCACTCGACGGGCAGAGTCGGCGGCGTCGACGGGATCACGCTCGGCACCCTTACGATCGCTCGACAGGGTACCGGCCCTGATGCCGGAATCGTCATCAATGCCGACTACTCCAGCGTCGGTTCTACTTCGCAACAGGTGATCGTCTACGACGGTGATCAAGTCGTCGGCGCGGTCGACGGCAACACCTCCGCGATCAACGCAGACTGCTGGTCCGGCGGTCAGGTCTGGTATCCAGAGCCGATCAAATGCACGAAGGGTGTCGTGTTGTTAGGTGGACTCAAGACGGCCTGCTATCGCAAGACCTGGCCGCAGAAGCTCAAGTTCCACTTCGCGAACGATGAAGAAATCGTCGGCGACGGCCTCGCTGTGCTCGCGGAGAATCCCGCCCAGGAAATCGATGGCATCGAGTCGCTCACACTCGTCATGTCGCATCGAGCACACTTCAACCTGACGTCCGCAGCGTTCACCTGCACCGACGCTGCTCCCTGACCCGCCGATCTCAACCAAGACGGTTCCGTCGACGCAGCCGACCTCGGCGCACTTCTCGGCGCGTGGGGCGCCGCGGGCGCCGATCTCGACGGGAACGGCACGACAAACGCTGCCGATCTGAGCATGCTTCTTGGAGGCTGGGGGGTGTGTCCGTAAGCGATCGATCCGCACACACGGTCGATTGAGTCTTCCGAGAACCCGGCGGCAGCGCCGGGTTCTTCGTTGTCATGACTCGCGGCGATCTGTTAGTCTCTCGCACCCTTCGGAGCATCTGAACGCGGGCGAACGTCTGACCGGAGGTCGATCGCGATCGGCAGGTGATCGCTCGCGTAGCCTGCTGGCTTCGGTCCATCGATCGGAGCGCCCTTGGGAGGTAGCGGCGTGCCGAGCACGAAGAAGCTCTCGTCGACTGTGTCCTTGAAGAGTCCGGGACTCATGATGATGAAGTCAATCGGGCGATTCGTGACGTGCGTGATGAACGTGTCTGAGGGCGCGTTCTTCTGGAAGCGCTGGTCGTAGGCGCTCCGCAGACGCGGGCTTTCGGTTTCAAGATAGACCTTCACGCTCTTCTTCGAAGGCGTGGCGTTGAAGTCACCCACGATCGCGAGGTTCTCATTGGGGTTTTTCTTGAGCCGCGCCATCGCGATCTCGCGCACCTGAAGCGCTTCGAGTTCGCGCTGCGCATCGAACTTACCGCTCGCTTTGTGATGTACGACCAGCAGCGTCAACTCATAACCGTCCGGTGCCTTGAGGCGCACTTCAAGCGGGCTTCGCGCCCAACGCTTCGGCCATTTACCGTCTGACGGCGTCGCCCAGCCGGTGCCTTCGCGATTCTCCTTCATGTCAATAATCGCTTCGTTCGGCCAATTCTCTACGCCGACGATCGGGATGCGCGACAGCACTCCCTGCTCAATGCCGCGCGGATCGCCAGCATCGATCGACTCCACATAGTCGTAGCCAAGACCTTTGAGATAGCCGTCGCGAAACCAAACGAGCGCGTCCTTACTTTCGACTTCGGTGACTGCGAGCACGTCGGCATCAAGCGATTTGATAGTCGCTGCGAGCGCCGTGAGACGTTCCGGCGTCGCGGTCATCTTTATATCTTCAAAATCACCGGAGAGTTTCGGATCGTCTTTATCGTCGAAGAGATTCTCGACGTTGTATTCGGCGAGACGAATCGTGCCTGGCTTCTTCGGGAGTGGGGTCGTGCGTCCGAAGCGGATCGCAGAGTTGTCGCGGGCTAGTGCAGCGGCCGTCCGTGCCGCGTCGCCGCTCGCTGGTTTCGTCGGCGGGGCGGGCGCACGCTGCGATAAGCCGCCGGACGAGTGGTTCGCCAGCACAACCTCCGGTACGCCACCGGTGGGATTGCCACAGGCGAGCGTGACGAATGCGAGCGGGATGAGCGGAAGTGGAGATCGGCGGCGCATGGTGGTTCAGCCAGTCTAACGACCCGAGACAGCGACTCTGCGCGATCTCCCCGCGCGCACTACTCGAAGACTTTGCCGAGTTCCGCAGCGTTCTCCCGCTGGACCTCGATCCACGCGAGGGGATCGCCGGGCAGATTCCCTGCCGGACGAAACACGACCGATTCGACTCCCAGCGCCCGAAGCTTGTCGCGCGAGGCACTCAAAGGTGCGTCTTCCCAGACCATCCACTTCGCCGGGTGCGTCTTGAGTAGTTCAGCGAGCGTCTCCCACTCTTCGGCGGGCGGCATTTCGCCCGGCTCCCAGTGCACTGCTACAGCGTTCAGTGCGAAGCGCCGAATGAGATAGTCGTAAATCGGATGCGATACCACGATCGGCAGCGATTGCTGTCCGTGGATCGCCGACGCAAGCCGCGCGTCGATGTCCGCAAGGTCGGTTTTGAGCTTCGTAAAGTTTTCATCGAACGCCGCCGCGTCATTCGGGCGAAGCTTCTTCAGTGCTTCGAGAATCGCCTGCGCCTGCTCGATCGCGAGCGTCGGATCGATCCACGTCGTGAACGCAGTCCCCTTGTGACTGTGCGATCCCTGCAAACCGTGGCTATGCGTTACGCCGTCAGCGACTTCGATCCACTGCGGCTTGAAACGTTCCGCTGTCGCGACGACGTTGCCATGAGCGAGAGCGCTGCGCGTGCGCCACGGCTCGTGTCCAGCGCTGTTCAGAATGACGAGATCCGCCGATTGCATCGCGACGACATCGTCGGCACCAGGCGACCAGAACGCCGGATCATCGCCAGATGGCACCGGCATGGTCACCGCCGCGCGGTCGCCCGCGATGCGCTTGGTGAAGCACGCGAGCGGCGTGTTGACGGCGATGATTCGCAACGTGCCAACATTCGATGCCGGAGTCGCGGTTGCACTCACTTGCGGCGCTGCGGATGGCGGCTTCGCATCGTTCGAGCACGAAGCGCACATCGCTAAGGAAAGAGAGGCGATGAGAAGCAGCGAAACGAATTGGCAGTTGCGCATGACATGTCTCCGGTCCTCTGAACGGTGTTAGCCTATCCGCTTCGCATGCTCGCCACCACCGACTTGATCTATCGCTACGGGCCAGACACGGTGGACCTAAGCATGCCCGCACTCGCCGTCAGGGCGGGTCGAACGCTCGCGCTCGTCGGTCCATCGGGCTGCGGCAAGAGTACGTTGCTTTCGCTTCTCTCGGGTGAGCGCGTTCCATCCTCGGGGTCGGTGCGCTTCGGCGACGCTTCCATCGAAGCGATGTCCGACGCTGAACGGCGACGGTTTCGCATCACGACCGTCGGATTGATCTTCCAAGACTTCCGCCTCGTTGAGTACCTGAGCGTTCTCGACAACATCCTGCTCCCTTGTCGACTGCATTCGGCGCTACCACTGAACGTCGCCGCGCGCCGGAGGGCCGAGGAACTCGCAGAGCGACTGGGCATCGCAGCGCTCGCGCGCCGACTGCCCGAGCGCCTCTCGCATGGCGAGCGCCAGCGCGTCGCCGTCGCGCGGGGCTTACTCGCGCGCCCTCGGTTACTCCTCGCCGATGAGCCGACCGGCAACCTCGACCCCGCTGGAAAGAAGCGGCTCCTCGACGAATTGTTAGCCCTTGCGCGCGACGATCATGCCAGTGTGATCGTGGCTACGCACGATCACGGGCTCTTGCCGGCGTTCGACGCGGTGTACGACTTTGCTGCGAGATCGGTACTTTGATGCACGCGTTTACGCTCGCTTTGCGCCATCTCGCCTACCACCGCGGCCGCACGGTGACGATCGTCCTCGCGCTCGCGCTCGTCGCATTTCTGCCCTTGGCGATACAACGTCTCGTGAGTGCGGGAAGTCATGCGATGATGGCGCGAGCCGCCGCGACGCCGCTGATTGTTGGGGTGCGCGGAAGCGAACTCGACCTCGTGATTGCAGGCATCTACTTCGCGACGCCCGCACCACGTCCGATGCGAGCGAGCGACGCAGCGCGGCTGCGCGACGATGAATCGCTGGTCGTGCCGCTCGCGCTCGGATTTTCCGCACAAAAACACCCGGTTGTGGGAACGTCGCTCGAGTACTTCGACCTGCGCGGACTCACGCTCACCGAGGGGCGCCGGTTCGCTCTCCTCGGTGAATGCGTCGTCGGTGCCAGCGTCGCAGCGGCGCTCGCCCGCGAGCGGGGACCACTCCTCACCGACGCGATCGATCCATACAACCTTGCAGGAACGATTCCACTCAAGCTCCAGGTGGTGGGCACGATCGCGCCGACCGGCACCGCCGACGACGAAGCGGTGTTCGTCGACATGAGCACGACCTGGACGATTGCGGGGCTTGGACATGGGCACCAAGGGGCGGCGGCGATCCGTGATCCGAATGACCTCATCGGGAAAGTGGACGGCCACGTCGTGGCCAGTGAGCGTTTGCGGCAGTATGAAGAGATCACCTCTGAGAACGTCAAGAACTTTCATTTTCACGGCGATCCAGAGACGTTTCCAGTCAATGCGTTCATTGTGCGTCCAGCCGACGAGAAGCACGCGACGCTTCTGCGCGGGCGCTTCCAGAGATCGGATGAACCACTCCAAATCGTGAAGCCGATCGATGCGCTGGAGCGACTCCTCCGCGAGATTCTGCGGCTCAAACAGTTTCTCGACGTGATCTTGATCGCCGTCGGTGCGGTCACGCTCACAGTCGTCGTGCTCGTGTTCGTACTCTCGGTTCGGCTGCGCCGCGATGAGCTGACGACGATGGTGCGGCTCGGCGCCGCCCGTGGAACGGTGGCACGGCTCATCATCGCTGAACTCTTTGTCCTCTTCGTTCTCGCTGGCGCCGTCGCGGGGCTAGGGCTCGTCGGGACACGAGCGCTCGACACACGCATCGAGTCACTGCTGCTCGGGCGCTGACGCACTCACGCCGAGCGTTGCATGCGATCGGATCAGGCGTCGCGACGATTCATCAGCGCGTCGAGCTTTCGCTTCAAGATGCTGACGCGAAGCAGGCTCTTGACGCGCGTCACGAGCTCCAGTTTGTTGACCGGTTTGGTAAGGAAGTCGTCGGTGCCGCATTCGACCGCTCGCTCATAGTCCCCCACCTCATGCAGGGCGGTCACCATGATGACGACGATGTCGCGTGTCGTCGGATTGGACTTGATCTTTTGGCACACCTCGAAACCCGACATTCGGGGCATCATCACGTCGAGCAGCACAAGGTCCGGCTTGTCGTGCTCGATCGCCGCGATGGCCTCGATGCCGTCCCGCGCCGTCGTGAGGCGGCACGGCAAACCCTCAAGATACGCCTGCATGAGCTCCAGATTCTGAAGGTTGTCGTCAACCAGCAGAATGCGCGAGGCCGCCAAAAGGGTCGCGGCGGGTGCCCCCTCCGAGTCGAGCTCTTCGATTCGCGGGTCAGCTGGGGACGACCCGGACGGTGATGGGTCCGTCGTCGCCTCTTCCGTTGTCGGCGTCGTGGCCATAACGGGGACTGTACCAGTCCGAGGCGTTAGCTTTCGCCGCCTCCACGCGGCGGCACTGCGGGCTGCGGAGGTTCGGGGGGCGCTGGCTTCTTTTCAACCGCAGCGATCGCGGCCCGAATGTCGCGCTTCAGCGCTTCTGCAAAATCGGGCGAAGCACCAACGTGCTGCGCGTGCACGGTTCCGTCAGCGCGGATGATGATCGTCGCTGGAATACCGCGGACCTGATAGGACGTCGCGACGGCGTCATTCTCGTCGATGAGCGACACCAGCGCGATCTTGAGTCCGTCGAGCGCCGCTCTCGCAGCGTCAAATCGCGCATCGCCCTTCGCCTGCTCGAACACATTCACGGGGTACACGACGACGGGAAGCTGACCTTCTTTTGCCCAGTTCGCAACCTTTTGCAGCTCGGGCAACGCTTGGCGGCACGGACCGCACCAACTGGCCCAGAAGTCGAGGACGACGACGCGCCCGCGCAGGTCGGAGAGTTTGACCGGCTTGCCATCAGTCCCGACGAGCGTGAAATCTGGAGCTGGCTTCTCGACGAGAGGACCTGCGGGACCACCGCCGCCATCGGGTCCCTGCGCTGCCACCTGTTTCGGGAGTTGGGACAAGAAGTCAACCTTCGCGCGCTTGCCCGGATCCAGCACGAAGATCTTCGGATCGAAAGGCTGACTCGGCACCTCGTTGATGATCGTGTGCTTGTAGACGAGCTTGCCGCCGTTGGGTACGAGCGGACCGGCGGTAATCACCGCCTCGGCCGAGATGAGCAACTTGGTGACCGGGTCGACGATGAGGACGACCTTCTCGTACTCACTCATCATCGTGATCTTCTGCTGCGTCTTCGCGCTGGGACCTTCGCCGATTGTCTCGGTCACCACCGATGTCGGTTTCGCCCAAGGCGCTTTCGGGTGAATCTGCATGACCACGTCATCAAGTGCGTCTTCGCCGAGCGCCAGCGCCAGCTCGGGAAACGGCAGATCGACGAAACCATTGAGCAACGCGTAGAACGGCGAGCCGTCGTCCGCGACTTCGACGTACGTGTCGGGATTCGACGTGTGGATGACAGCGACTTTCCCGTCGGCGAGTCGCGCTTCATAGTCGCGGATGCGAACGACCGCCTTACGACCCGGCGCGAACAACATCTCGATCTTCACCGGCGTCGATTCGGCCGACTGTCCCTCCGCACCGGTCGTAACCGTCACCTCTTCGGTCACGCGAAGCGCTGGTCGCTCCCGATACGCCTTGACTAACTCCTCGACAGCTTTCATCGCCGCGGGGTCGGGCTCTGGCGATTGGCCCTGCGAGTGCCCGCTCGCAACGACTGCGAGGAGAACACTCACGACTCGCAGGAGAGCGGGGCGGACCACAGACATTGCACGGTGACGCATCGCACGCTCAGTGTACGTCACGAACAGGCTCAATCCACTTTGCCTCCGGAGAGAAGCGTTTCCGCTTCCTTCTTCAGCTCTTCGACGATCCCACCGGGATTCTTCGGATCGATTCCAGCATGGATCTTCGCGATTGTCCCATCGGGACCGATCACGATGGTGGCCGGGATGCCTTGCAGTCCGAACGAGCCGTAGACGCTGTCGTCGAGGTCAAAGAGCAGCGGCATGGTCAGCGACTGCTTTGACCAGTATGCCGAGCCTGCTTGCACCCGAGCCGCTGCATCGCCGCGTTCCAGTGTGTTGACGCCAAAGACGGCGATCTTCTTGCCGCTCGCACTCGCCCACTGCGCAAACTCGTTGATGAATGGGAGTCCGCGCTTGCAGGGCGCGCACCATGTAGCCCACAGGTCAAGCACGACGACCGAGCCCCGAAGGCTCGCGAGCGTGATCTCGCGGCCGTCAGACTGCTTGAGAGTCCACTGGGGCGACGCGGAGCCGACAGCGACTGGCTTCGGCATCAGATCGGCGACGGAGGAAACAATCTCGCGGGTTCCGACATCGACCGTGATCGGGGTCGCCAGCTCCGCCGCGACGACCGGTTGATAGCGGAGGTCCAGGGCAATGAAAAATCCTTTGGGGGCGCCAGCCGGTGAGAACTGCACCACGGCCGTGCGAAGGAGATTGGTCTGAGTGTCAACTGTTAGAAGGCTCTGACCATTGTCGTCGCCCGTCAGGAGAATCTGCGCCGCACCGTCCGCCTCGCGGTAACCAACGATCGTCGCATTCGCGAACGTACCGAGGGACAGACTGGGAACGCTGAGCCCGTCGTCGTGCCGAAATCCGAAGTGCGGCAGCGGAGGCATGAAGTTCGGCATGAATTTCACTGCGGATGCGAGCAGGTTCCCGACAAGCGGCACTTGGACCGCCTTGTCGACCGGTCGATCAGGCACGAGCGTCACCTTGCCGTCGACCGCTGTGATGGTGGCGCCGGTCAACGCGAGCTTTGCGTCGGTTCCCTTTCCCATCGTGAGCGTGAACGAGTCGTTCTGTTCGCCAGAAGGTGAGGTAACCTTGAGCGTGACGACGTCAGTCAAGGTCGGCGCATCGCGGTACGCCGCACGGACCAATTCGAGTCGCGCGGTAGCGGCGGCGAGCGCGGCAGGCGAGCGCGCGCTCGGATCGAAGCTCGCGGCCAGATCGGCGATCGCCGCGGTGGCTGGTACTGCGCCTGGCGCGTCGAGCGTCGCGGGTTGCTGCGCCAGAGCTCTGGTTGCGAGGACGAACGAAGCAACGGTCGTAGCGCAGAGAAACTTCATGGATCAACTCCAGGCAAACTCCCATCGCATCGGAAGCGAGGGAAAAACGGAACGGCATCGAAGCGGACAATCGAACCAGCACGAACAGCGTCCGGCACTCTGGCGAGCAGTGATCGGATGGTCTCGCCCGAACGCGGTTCGACGGCGTCCGGCGCGATCTCCTCCAGTGGCACCAGTACGAATACCCGCTCCGCCAGTCGCGGATGCGGCACCGTCAGACCCGGCAGATCGTGCAGCGATTCCCCATCAAGCAGCAAGTCGATGTCGATCGGACGCGGTCCCCATCGCGCCTCGGCGGTGCGGTCGCGGCCGAGAAGCCGCTCGACGTCGAGCGCGTGATGAAGAACCTCCCGCGCTGGCAACGACGTTCGCAGCTCTGCGGCGGCATTGAGGTAGCGCGGTTGTGGCGGGCCAATTGGTTCGGTCTCCCAAGCGCTCGAAATCCGCGCGACGCGGACGCCTGACACCTCGTCCATGTGACGCAGCGCAGCCGCGAGTGTCGCGAGCCGGTCGCCAACATGCGACGGAACGTTGCTCCCGAGTGCGACGAACACCCGACGGCCAGCGACCCCGGGAGCAAGTGTCATGCTCGCTCGCTTGCTGGCGGATCGGCGAACGCGCACAGGAGTGGTACGTCAGGTTCGCCTAACACTGCACAGCGAAGCCACTGGAGTGCTGACTTCGCCGACCGCTCGCGGACCGCGCTCCGTTCGCCGGGAAAGTGAAACCGGCGCACACGCGTGGTGTCGGGGCCAGCGAGACCGATGAAGACAGTGCCCGTCGGCTTGGTGGCGCTTCCCCCTCCTGGCCCCGCAATGCCCGTAATGCCGATCGCCCACGACGATCGAGCGGTGGTGCGCGCCGACTCTGCCAGTTCGTGCGCGACCGGCGCGGAAACGGCACCGTGCGCGGCGAGTGTCGATCGCGGAATCGACAGAGAGCGCTCCTTGAGGTCGTTCGTGTAGACGATCCAACCCCCTACAAACACGTCGGATGAACCAGCGACCTCGGTGATCATCGCTCCGAGCAATCCGCCGGTGCAGCTCTCGGCGACCGCGAGCGTCTCGCCTCGCTCGCGCAGGAGACCGAGCGCTGCTTCGGCCAAGCTGGTATCGCCGCGACCGTAGGCATACGGGTGCCAGATCCGTTCGATCTCAGCGGCAGCGAGTTCAACCCGCGCCACCGCGTCATCGCGTGGACCACGCGCTCGGATGCGCGCCGAGACAACCGAACGCGACGCCGTCGTGCCGACCGTGGGATCGGCGTCTCGGCGCATTCGGTCCCCGAGGCGTTCGGCGAGCGTCGACTCACCAAGGCCGAAGCTGTGCACGGCAAGCGTCGGCATTGCAATATCACCTGATCGCGCGCGAACGTATGGAACGACGTCGCGTTCGAAGATCGGCTGCATCTCGCGCGGCGGGCCTGGAAGACACCAAATCCGCGCACCGTTCGCATCGGCCACGAGCCCTGGCGCGGTGCCGTTTGCGTTGTCGAGGCAGCGCGCCGAACGCGGACGTTGCGCCTGCGAAAGGTTCGACGGAGGCATCGTGCGGCCGCGACCGCGGAACCAGCGGTCGAGCGCCTCCCGCGCTCTTGCGTCGTCAACCATCGGCGCGCCGTCGTCTACCACTCGGTTGAGCGCCTCTCGAGTCAGGTCGTCTTGGGTCGGTCCGAGCCCGCCCGTCACGATGACGATGTCCCACTTCGCGACGAGCGCAGCCATCGCCTCGGTCATCGCGTCAGCGTCGTCGGAGACCGTTCGATGCTCAGCACGAAATACACCCTCGGCGGCGAGCCGCTCCGCGATCCACCGCGCGTTGGTGTCATCGATCTGACCGAGGACCAACTCGTCGCCGATAGAGAGCGTCGCTGCGTTCACGACGCCCCCCCACCGTCGCTCGAAGCCGCTGGGCGCGACTCGTCGGCACCAATTTCGCGGAGCGCCATGATGACGCCCGGCGCGCCGGCGGCGAACGCTTCGCCGACGACGAAGAGGCACAAGTCGCCTACGTGAAGCGCGCCTTCGTCTTGGAAACGACGCTCTAAAGACTCCGCGAAGTCGGCGAGTCCGAGCGGCAGCTGCGCGACGAGGACCGGCTCAACGCCGCGGAGAATGCGCATCGTTCGGAGTGCTGCTTCATCGGTCGACACGGCGCGGATCGGTACCGCGAATCGAAAGCGCGAAAGCAGCCGCGCCGTTTTTCCAGACTGACTCCAGGCGATTAGGCTCGCAACGTCGAGGTCGCGCGCCGCGCGCATCGCGCCGTGCGCGAGCGCCGCCACTCGATTGCGCTCCTTCACCAGTCGCGCCGGTGGCTCGGACGGCAGCGCGGTCAGAGTGAGATACGCCTCGGCCTCGCGTGCTATGCGCGCCATCGTCTCGACCGTCACGACCGGCCACTTTCCAATTGCAGTCTCACCGGAGAGCATGACCGCGTCGCAACCGTCGAAGATGGCATTTGCCACGTCCGAGACCTCGGCGCGCGTCGGCACCGGCGCTTCAATCATCGATTGCAGCATTTGCGTAGCGACGATTGACGGCTTCCCCGCAGCCATGGCCGCCGCGAGCACACGCTTCTGCACAACGGGCACCCGCGCAAGTTCCATCTCAACGCCGAGATCTCCGCGGGCCACCATGACGGCGTCGGCTTCGTCGACGATCGCGTCGATTCGGTCCACCGCCTGCGGTCGTTCAATCTTCGCGATGATCTGCGGCGTAGCGCGTCCGGTTGCACGAGCAGCGACAGCGAGGATCTCGCGCAGCCGCCGCACGTCTTCTGCATCCTGAACAAACGACATGCCGATGAAATCCACGCCGAGATCGGTTGCGAAGCGCGCGCTCACGCGGTCCCGCTCCGTGATCGGATCTGCGCGGACGACACTGTCCGGCACGTTGATTCCCTTCGCACTCCGAACCACGCCGCCGACCGTCGTCGTCGCGACGAGATCGCCGCCCACGCGATCGGTCACCAGTAATCGAACCGCGCCGTCGTCGATGAGCAACCGTTCCCCCGGCGCAACGTCATCGACGATGCCAGCGTAGGTACAGGCAAGCCGGATCTCGGTTCCGACGTCGCACCGCTCACCAGGACCGACCCTGACAACATCGCCAACTGCGAGTGCAATGCCATCGGGCGGAGCGATCCCCACGCGAATCTTTGGACCCGGAAGATCGGCGAGTGTTGCGACGAGCGTGCCGCAGGCACGCTCCGCCGCGCGGATGGACTGGAACATCGCCGCATGACCGTCGTGAGTGCCGTGGCTGAAGTTCAGTCGAAACACTGAAACACCAGCACGGATCAGCGCTTCGAGCGTCGCAATGGACGATGTCGCTGGACCAACCGTCGCGACGATCCGCGTCAGCGCTGCGGTCGTCACGGCGCCGCCCCCGTTGTCAGGCCCGAGTGTGCAAGGTCGTTGATTCCTTCGTACTGCGCTCGGAAAAACGCCGTCATGCGCGAGCGCAACACTTCGGCCGGAATCGCATCTGTTGGCCAAAGCCTGGCGGAAGACCAGCCGCTCTTCAACCACCCCTCACGAACAGGACCGAGCGCCGCGGGATCGCTGAGATCGAACGTCGTGCCGTCTGGTCCATCGACCGACGGCAGCGCATCGAATCGCTCAAGCATGGCGCGAAGCGTCGAATCGGACACGTCGCCTGCAAGCACGATGCGCCCGTCGCGCGGATACGCAGGATGCTCAACGATTGCGTTCCACGCCGCGCGGAGCAGTTCGCGATTGTCGATCGCCATCGCGACGAACATTGACGGAAGAAACGCGCGGAAGTTCCGATCAGGCTTTTCGACGGCGGTGGCGAGTGCGAACGGATCGACTTGATCGACGAATCGATCGAAGTCGCGGACGTAGAGCTCACGCCGCACGGGCATGCGCCGAACCTCGTAGGTCTCGGGGCCGAGGTTGTCGGCAGGGCGTGTCGCAAGTCGCGACTTCGCGTGGAACTGCCACAGCGCTTGACCTTCGCGCGAGAGAACGAACTCGACGAAGCGCCGAGCGAGTACCGGGTTCGGCGCGCCGCGAAGCAGTGCGATGGGATCAGGGTCGATGACCGTCTCACCCGCTGGATCGACGTATCCAACGCGCGGGACTGACGCTTGATGAGTCGCATCGCGTGTCGCGTCTTCCATTGCCTGCGCCTGAAAACGCCCGTAGAAGTCGATGCACACGCCTGCTGCTGCATCCCCAAGGCTGACATCGGTCGGCGCGCGCGGCGCGCTGGCAGCGAATGATCGCGCGTTCGCAGCCATGCGACGCAGAATTTGCCATCCGACTTGCCAGCCGCGCCGCTGCATGATTGCTTCGAATGCCGTGGTCACCGAACCGCTCTGCGATGGATTGACCAGGACGACCCAGCCGCGCAATCGTGGATCACAGAGGTCCGCCCAATGCTGCGGCGCGGGCACGCCCAAGCGTTCAAGGATCGACGGGTTATAGACGATGCCAAAGCCGGAGAGCGCCGTGCCAAACCACATGCGCTTCGCGTCATAGAGCGGCACATCGCCGATCGTTGGCGGCGCACCGCCGCTTCCAGCGCCATACGTGGCATCGAGGAATTCCTGATCGAGGTCCAGCGGTGCCAGCACAGTTGTCGAGCGTTTTCCGCTGGGTGTCTCAACCGAGAGTTCCTTCGCCATCTGAATGAACTCGTAGGAACCACCACCAAAGAGAAGGTCTGCGTTGCCGCCTAACGTCTCGTTGTCTCCAACCCCTTTGGATGGTGTTCTTTTCAATTGTGCGAGATACGCTGACTCCAGCATCTTGCGAATCTCGCTCGTACCGCCAGGTTGCCGCCATGACACTTCGACGTGCTCGCCAAACTTCGTCTCGTGCCACCGCCCGAACGCGTCGGCGAACTCTTGACGAATCTGCTCGTTGTGTGGCGTGAAGACGACGATGCGATGAGCGTCGTCTGCGTCTCTTGCCGTCGCACCCGTCTCGCGATTCGTGCGCTTCTCGCGCGGCGCGATCGCAATCGGTAGGCCGATGAGCACCAAGAGGACGAGGACGAGGATGGCGCGACCGACCGTCAAGAGTTTCTCATCGGTGTCACGATTGACCGAGCGCGTTTCGAATCTCGCGAGCGAACGACTCGGCTGCTCGCGCGATGGGCGACTTCCAGTCTCCGCCAGTCGCGGCGGACGCATCGGCGGGATAGAGCACGGAGCGACTCGCCGTCACGATCGCCCCTGTTCCGTCCGGCCGGAAACACGGGAGCACGTCGTCGACGCTCCCGCCTTGCGCCCCGAAGCCTGGAACCAGCAGGATTTGATGCGGCATGCGTGCCCGGAGGACGGCGGCGTCGCCGGGTTTCGTCGCGCCAACGACGGCGCCAAGACTGCTGTATCCGCTGACGCCGCGGTGCTTCGCTCCAACGCTGGCCACGAGGTCGGCCATCGCTTCGGCAACGGTGCGACCGTCGGCCAAGGGCAACGACTGAAACGCGTCGCTGGACGGATTGCTCGTGCGCACGAGCGCGAACGCGCCGCGACGAACACCCTCGAATGGTTCGAGAAAGGGAAGAAGGCCATCGGCCCCGAGATAACCGTTGGCTGTGGTCCAGTCCGCACCGATCTCGCCACTCGCGACGGCGTAGTGCTCCGCTGAGATGCCGATGTCGCCGCGCTTCGCGTCGAGAATCAAGGTCATCTTCTTCGCACGAACTCCCGCCGCAACATCGTGGAGCACGGCAACCCCGGGCCAGCCGAATCGTTCGAAGCACGCCGATTGAATCTTGACGCACGAGACGTGCGGCTCGATCGCATCGAGCACACCAAGACAGAATCGGCGCACCGCATCGGTCTTCGATCCGTCCGAACTCAACGTCGCGAGCGGAAGCCGGTCGACGACTGGATCGAGACCAACGCAGACTGGCGAGCCAGATCGCGCCAGCGCGTCGAGCAAGCGGTCCGCCGGATGCACGGCGTGATGTGTTGAAGCAGCGGCGGCGGTCGACACGGCGTACACCTCGTTCGCATCGTACTGGCAGCACGTGGCGAGCGTTGGCGGTCCGTACAATCGTTGGCGTGGATGACGTACCGAAGCATGTCTCACTCGAGCGAGAACGCGGCCTCACCGTCGAATGGCAAGACGGAAAGCGCTCGTTCTTCCCGGTCGCCTACCTCCGCGCCAACTCGCCGTCGGCAGACGCTCGCACGCTTCGCGAGAAGCTCGCGGCGAATCCACTGACCGTCCTGCCGTCATCGCGGTCGAAGGGACCGCTCATTGCGCTCGACGCAGAACTCGTGGGCCGCTACGCGGTCCGAATTCGGTTCTCCGACGGGCATGACACTGGGATCTTCTCGTGGCGGTACCTCCGTGAGATCGACAAGGGAGAACTTGATCGCTCCGCCGTCGCACCGAATGCACCAACGAACGAGAGCCCGGAAGGGCGCTCGTGATCGACATGCGCCCGCTCGGGCTCGCTGCGTTGCGCGAGCTTGCGCCGCACGCGGTCGCGCATCCGCGGCCGTTCCTCGGGGAGCTCGTCGTGAGCGCAGACTCGCTCAGTCGCCTCGTGCCTCATGTGAACAACACCGAGTATCTGCGCTGGCTTGACCGTGTGGCAGAGCTGCATGCCGAAAACGTTGGATGCGGACGAGAAATGCTGCTCGCGAGTGGATGCGCGTGGTTCGTCGCGCGGCATGAAATCGACTATCTGGCTGAGTGCTGGGAAGACGAGCGACTGGTCGTTGCAACGTGGGTTCGCACAATGAGGAAGACGACGTCGTGGCGCGACACCATCGTCGTTCGACCCGCGGACGCGACGCTTGTGTGCCGCGCGAGCACACTCTGGGCCTACGTCGACCTAGCGACGCGCCGTGCTGTTCGCGCACCCGACGCAATGTCCGAAGCGTTCGATGTGCTGCAAGGTCCCGCGGGCGCGGAGACGCTTGGCGCCCCTTCGAGAACGACAATGGACCCCGCATGAGCAGACTGCCGCAGCTTGCGATCGTTGTATCTCCGCGCCGCGCGGCCGAAGAGCGATCGAGCGTTCGGCGCTTGGCGACGGCGCTCCTTTCCGAAGGCGCGGGGATCACGCTGTTCGAGCCGCGGGCGGCTCGCGATGCGGACGCGACGCAACCCGTGCCCGAGCGCCCGGAGCGTCGCTTTGAGTTGCCGCGACGAACGTTGTACGACGCCCGTGTTCCGTTCTGGCTCAAACGAGCGCGCGTGGAGCGCCTGGCTCAATCGTGCGAGCGGGCGATGCCGGATCTCGTGTGGTGTTGCGGTGCCGATGGCTGGCCTCTGGCGATCGAACTCGCTGAGGCGCTCGATCGCCCGGTCGCGCTTGACTTCCGCTGTTGGGATGAGTTGCGCGGCGCGACGAAGGTCGTTCGCAACGAGCGAGTTGTTGCGCTGGTCGCGCCATGTGAAGCGCTCGCTCGCGTCGCGCGCGGCGTGGTTCCGGAGCCGCTCGTCCGACTCGTGCCACTCGGCGTGCGCGTCCCGGACGCGGAACCGGCGGAGGATTCGTCGCGGGCGAGCGTCATTCTCGTGCTCACCGAGCGCGGCACCGGACCCGCAGTAACAGCGGCGCTCTCTGCCGTGAAGACCGCGTGCGAGCGCTTGCCAGATATGCTCGCGCTCGTCGAATGCGATTCAGCGCAACACGCGCAAGTCTGGAGAACGGCTCGGTCGCTTGGCCTGCTCGGGCGCACCACAGCGGTCAGCCGCGGAGCACTCACGAGCGCCGCAGTCGAGGCCTGCGATCTGCTCCTACTCCCCGAAACTCGAGGCGGCCCACGCCTTGAAGCGCTGATCGCGCTCGGCCGCGGTGTTCCTGTGATCGCCAGCGGCGATCCCTATGCGGACACGCTGATCGATGGCGAAACCGCCGTGGTGGTGCCATCGGGGCCGGGCCAAGCCCGCGATTGGGCCGACGCGGTGAGCGCATCGATCGAGCATCGCGACCAAGCGCTGAAACTGGCGGCGCGTGGCCGAGCGCTCGTCCTCTTCCGCCATCGTTCGAGCGCTGCTGCCGAGGCGCTCCTCGCCGTGGCCCGCGACGTCACGCAAGGTGGTCCCCTGAGGATTTCGCCTAGCTTGGCGGCGGCACCGCGTCAAGTTGAGAGGGATGGGTAAAAAATGCTTGTGGAAAACTGGTGATTGAAGCGGACATGTGCCGACGATTCTCGTGTCGCGATGACGAAGTTGTCCCGCGGCCCCTACGAGCATCTTTCTCCCCTCCGCCCCGTTGATTCCCTCACGAATCGACGGGGTTGTTTTACGCCGCGGGTCGCGCCTTCGCTCGGCGGCTGTCACTTCAGAGCGCACCGAGCGCTCGCTGAAGAGCTGGAAAGTTTCCGGGGGCGCGACGGATCCATCGGCCATCCGCGGGCTCATCTCTCTCCCCGCCAGACGGCCAGACGGCGGGATGGCGACCTTCCAGCGGCAGGTCGCACCGACTTCCGACAGCAGATACCTCTTCAAGGCACCCCCGCGCGTACGGTTCGCTTGACCGCAGGAAGTCTGTTGTCGATCATGCTCTCGGGTTCGGACATCGTGTTCGCAAAGGAAAACACCATGAAAAATCGCTCGAAGACACTCCTCGTTGGCGCCACCGCCTTCACGCTGATCGCCCTCTCGCTCGCCGCTTGCGACAGCAACGTGCCGGGCAAGAAGTCCGTGCAGCCCAAGCCCACCGCTGCTGTGCCGGTTGATGCCGCGGGTGCGAACTTCAAGGGCGAAGACACAATGAAGTCGACGGACAACGTTCCGAAGGAAGGGAAGGACGGCAAGCCAGCTCCGAAGTAATCTCGAGCTTCTGTCGTGACGATCTCGACGCCTGCGCGAAGCGCGGGCGTCGATCGTTTTTGCCCACGTTTACCCGCCGCTGATCTTTCATCGCTCGCTCAAGCAGTGCCGCGCGAAACAAACCGCCGATCGGACCAATGTCCTAATCGGCGGCGGGTGGATGGCGATGATCGTCGTTGTAAGAATCCCGCGCCAGCCCGAGTGTTTCAATCCGCGACCACGAAAATCGCGGCGAATATCACTTCGTCATCAGGCCGCGCAGAATTCCAAGTCCCTCGTGGAGCTTCGACTCGTGCGTCGCATAGGAGAGTCGAAAGTGACTATCGCGCCGACTAAACACTTTGCCTGGAATGACTAAGACGCGAGCCTCTATTGCACGTTCAACGAATGCCGTCGCCGAGAGCCCTAAGGCCGGTGGCACCTCGACGAACGCGTAGAACGCGCCTCCCGGCTGAGGGACCACTGCGACGCCGCGGAAGGCATCGAGGACCGCGTCGCGCCGGCCGCGATAGCGTTCGACCTCTCCGGACATGTCGGTTTCGAACGCCGGCAGAACTCCCCACTGTGCCATCGATGGCGCGCACACGAACGTGTATTGCTGGAGTCTTGCCATCGCTTGGATGAGCTCTTGCGGTCCAGCCGCGTATCCCAGTCGCCAGCCAGTGCAACCATAACTCTTGCCAAAACCGCGGATGAGGAGCAAGTCTTGGGTGAAGCGCGCGGGCGTCGGGAATCGGCCATCCTCTTTCGCGTCGGCAAAGACAAACTCGTCGTAGATCTCGTCCGACACGAGAAGCACACCCTTCGCGCGACAGAGGTCGACAAGATCGGCGAGCTCGCGCTCCGCGAGCACCATGCCGCACGGATTGCTGGGACTGTTGACGAGCACCGCCTTCGTCTTCGGCGTGATAAGACGCTCGACGCGCGCGGCGGTCATCCGAAAATCTGGATAGGTGTCGCACGTGACAATCGTGCCGCCCGTCAGCGCGCCGAGTTGCGGATACATCACGAAATACGGATCCGGCACGATCGCCTCGTCGCCCGGATCGAGCAGACACATGAACGCCAACAGGAGTGCGCCGCTCGTCCCGCTAGTGACAATCGCACCGCGTTCCGCGCTCGGTCCGGACCAGCCGACGTCCTCGCCGAGTCGACGCCAGATCGCCTCGAGAAGTGGAGGAATGCCCTGCGTCACCGTGTAACCGTTTCGATTCTCGAGAATCGCGTCGATCGCCGCACGCTTCATTGCTTCGGGGACGGGGAAGTCTGGTTGCCCGATCGAGAGATTGATCGGGTCCTTCATCTTCGCCGCGAGATCGAAGACCTTGCGAATGCCTGACGCGTCAATCGATTTCGCGCGACGGCTCAAGAGGCGATCAAGGGGAAGCGTCGTTGTATCCACGGGCATGCGTGAGATGGTAGAGGAATCGTGCGATCGTTCGCTCGCGCCGCGAGCGCACCGGCGCGCAGCTCGCGCTCGCAAACATCGATTTCCCCCGAACATCGATTTCCCCAAACAGTGAGCGCGAAAAAAACCTCCGGCTCGACACCGGAGGCGTGTGGTCAAAGGTTTTCGAGAGCGAGCCGACGCGAAGTTACTTCTTCTTCGCGTCGCCGCCCTTGCCAGCGGCGGGCTTCGCTGCAGCACCGGCGGCGGGCTTCGCGCCACCGGCCGGCTTGGCGCCTGCGGCCGGAGCGGCAGCCTTGCCAGCGGCGGGCTTGCCAGCGGCGGGCTTGCCAGCAGCACCCTTGGCACCTGCGGCGGACGCTGCGGCACCTGCGGCTGGGGCAGCGGCGTCGCCCTCGGCCTTCTTCGCTTTCTTGCCAGCAGCAACCAGAATGTTGCCGACCTTCACGATCCCGAGCGGGCTGTTCGCACCGCGAGAGAACTTCTCCTGGCTGGAGAGCTTGGAGATGCGCTCAGCGCGAGTCAGCACGTTGCGATGCTGAAGGAGGGCTCCCGACTTGGTCTTAAGGCTGCTGTGGATACTCATGGCGTAGGCTCGTGTTAGCTGGCAGGACTCGGCGTTCGAGTGGCTTGGTACTTGCTCGGATATGCATCGCCGAAATCGCGGTTTCCGCGGGCGGCATTCTTCCATTTCTGTCCGACCGTCCGGATCTTCTTCTCAAGCGCCTTGACGTCGGCGCTCTGGCGATCACCGGACGAAAAACCCGGCGCGACGATCACCAAGCGAAGTTCCGCATTGTCGTCGGGAACCAGATGCGCATCAAGTCCGTTCTTCCGGCAGAAGTCCACCATCGCCTGCCCGTTCCGATTTGGGGTGTGCGCCAAGATGAAATAGTTCAGTTCTGGCTGCCGCGGATCCCCGCCCGTCGCCGGTCCGAGATCCTCTTCTCCCCCCGCGTTCCGATCGCTCGCAGACTGCTGTTTCCCCGCACCAGCGGCCCGCGGACGCTCGCCAGCGCCGGTGCCAGCACCCTGACTGGCTGCAAGACTGGGGGGAACCTTTCCGACGTTCATCGGGTCGATTTCAGGCATCCGTTCCGCGGCGTTCAGCTCATCCCGCCGCTGTTGGGCGAGTCGATCGTCAGCAATCCGCTCGCCCACCGAGACACCGTAGAGGTAACCGGCGACCACTGCGGCGAGGAGAATCGCGATGGCGGCATAGACGTAACCAACCGGTACACGCACGATCTGCGATGACGACCCGCCTAACGAATACTCCGCAGTTGCCGCCTCGGTGCGCGGCCCACCGCCCATCGCGACACTTGACCCGGCACTGGGCCCGGCACTGGGCCCGGCACTGGGCCCGGCACTTGACCCGGCACTGGGCCCGGCAGCAGCCGCAGGTGCCATCACGCTTCCACTCGGACTAACACCTCCGGCACCACCCGGGTGTGAAGCAGGAAGCTCGCGCTGGCCGGACTTCGACCGAATCAGTTCATAGAGTGCTGGCTGCGTCCCTTTTCGGGCCATGGTGCCCTCCATGGTACCCGTCAATCTCCGCGCGTCACCGCGTTGCCGCCGGAGAGAGGCTCGGACGGAGGCTCCGAGGGAGCTGAAGTATCAACGTCGCGCGCGTGCCCTCGCTCGGCATGCGCTCGGTCCACGACTCCCAGTTCGCCGACTCCAGCGCCGTCTCGTCGGAGATCACCGTGCTCGCGGCTACGGTCTCGTCGCCAAAGGTGACGAGCCCGACGACAGACCCTGAAAAATCAGCCTGGTAGTGCTCACCCGCTCCCCAAGACGGCGGATTCGGCCGAATGTGCGAGCCCGCAAAGACCCATTTCGCTGGAAAGGCGCGGCCATCAGCGCCGCGGATCCAATCGGCGAGCGCAGTCGTCTGTTCGGTCTCGCCCTCGCGCCAACGAACGAGCGGCACGACTTCCGGTCCGTGCGACGGATCGACTTCCACCTGCCCATTCTCGTAACGCCAGCGCCCCGGTTCGCCTGCCTCAAGACCAAGGAGCAAGAGGGCCGCGTGTATCTGGCTGGGTTTCACTTCGACAACGAGAAGCGACTCGTGCTCGCGCGTTTCGACCAGGCACACGACCTGCTCGAGCCACCCTCGCGTCGATGCAACGGTCGCGGGAACCCGCACTTCGCCTTCTGCCCGATCGACTTCGATGCCACCCGCGAGACGAACGACCGACTGCGGTGACGGTTCTGGAGACGCGATAGGAGTTGGCTCTGCTTCAGCTGCGATGACCGTCGGCGCTCCTGGCTCGATCGATTGTTGCGTCGCAGGAGGCGCGGCGCACGCACTCACGAGGACGGCGATCGAACATCCGACGTTACAGGCTGCTAGCGCGCGCATCATGCTCCGACGCTTCGTCCACATGGTTGAGAGCGTACGAAACACCCATGGCGATTGCGCGACGAGACGCGCGAGTTGCTCCTCTTACGGGATCATGAGAATCTCTGCCGCCTGCGCGGGGGTTAGTTCGGCGTGGTAGCAGAGGAGTACCACTTCGCGCTGTCGGTCGGGAAGGGAAGTAACCGCGACGTTGATCGCCTCGCGCGCCGCGCGTCGGCGCTCGCGTGCGGCGAGATCGCGACACTCGTTCACAATCACACGGTCCTCCAGTGCGGCCGCACGATTAGACCGCGAGGGACGAGAATCGGTTCGCGCGGTGGCGACGGATGGCCGACGATTCTCCTGATCGACCAAAAAAAGTAAAAAGGCCCGACGGAGGTAAACCTCGCGCCGGGCCCTTCCGGGGGCAATGTGAGCGACTGAGTCGTCGCGTCGCGGAGTGAGCGTCGATGCCCCTCACGCGATACTTGACCGTACGAACCAGTGGAGAGCGAGCAAGGCGTTCGTGATGATTCGCTCGCCTTGGGAGCGGTCGAGCGCCGCGCCTCTCGCGCAACTGCTACAACCCGCAAGCTGTGGTCTCGCTCCGCCGTACCGTCCGCTTTTCGCTGCCGCCAACCGGTCGTCCGCTCGCCGCCGGAGGCAGCGATGTCTGGTCGCGCCCGAAACACAACGCGTTCGCAGGGTGGCCCGCGTCCTCGGGCATTTCGGTCTACGGCGAACTCCATGTTGAGGTTGAGGGTGAGCCCGACCCACACTCCGGCTACCTCGTCAACATCACTGAGATCGATCGCGCAGTGCGGGAGCTCGCGCTGCCGTGGATGCACGAGCGCTATGCAGAGCAGTTTGCGATTGGCGGCGCAATCGAGCCAGCAACCCTCCTGCCAGAAGTCACGCGTCGCATGAGCGCGGCGCTACCGGTGCGAGTCCGCTCGCTCGGCTGGCAAGTCACTCCACTCCATTCCGTGACGTTCGAGACCTCCATGCCTAACCTCGTCGAACTGCGCCAAAGCTTCGAATTCTCCGCGTCGCACCGACTGCACTGCACCGAGTACGACGACGACACGAATCGCCGAATCTTTGGAAAGTGCAACAACCCGAACGGACACGGGCATAACTACCGCGTGGAAGTCGCCGTCGCCGTTCCGCTCGGCGAGGTCGGTCGAGCGCCAAATCCGAGCGCGCTTGGTCTGCCGCAGCTCGAAGCCATCGTCGACGCCACCGTCATCCGGCGCTTCGATCACAAACACTTGAACAGCGATTGTCCGGAGTTTGCCTTGGTCAATCCGAGTGTCGAGCATATTGCCAAGGTCTGCCATGATCTCCTAGTGAAGCCACTCGACGCCGCTGGCGGTGCCTTGCGACGAGTGACGGTCTGGGAGACAGAAAAGACCTCGTGCACCTATCCCAGCTAACTCCACGTCGGTAGGACCTCATACGACGGGAAACACCATGCGTTCTAGTTCGATCTTGATCGCGCTCGCTCGTTCGTCACTCCTCGCCCTCGCCGTCGGCTCGATGCCATGTGGAGCTGCGCTCGCCCAAGCACCACCGACCCCACAGCCGCCCGCGGCACCGGACTCGCTGCGTGGCCAATACGACACGCTCAAGAGGTTCATAGCTCGCAAGGGTTCGATCTCGGTCGATGACCGCGCGGCGATCATCGCGCTGCTGGCGAAAGTGAAGGTGGAGGCAGAGCGCGGTTCGACCGACCCGGTCGTACTTGCGATGCAAGCACAGCTCGCGGGGTGGATCGACGACGTTCAAGCGCAACGTTCCGCGTATCTGCGTCTACTTGAGCTGCAGCCGAGCAACGAGGTCGCTGCGTCGCAGTGGATCGAGGCGATGGCGCACCGCGCGCAGTACGAAGACGCCATCGAATTCGCGAACCAGCGGTTTCCCGACCTGACAGTCGCACCGCGCGTCGCTGTCGCGGTCGCCGAAGTTCTCGTCGCCGCGAATCGCTTCGACGACGCGATAAAACTGCTCGACCAGTGCTCCGTCGCGACGGCCGCTCGCCCTGAGCTCGCAATGAAGGTGAAAAACGTACGGCAGCGCGCTGAATCGCTTGCGCCACTCTGGGCTGGTGAGAAAGCGATCCGCGCCACCGAAGACGGAAAGACCGAGAACGCCCGAGTGCAGCTCGTGACAACGAAGGGAACTGTCCTTCTTGAACTGTTCGAGCGCGAGGCGCCCGCGACGACCCAGAGCTTCGTCGAACTCGTCGACAGTCACTTCTACGACGGCACGCAATTTCACCGTCGCATCCCGAGCTTCGCGGTGCTGGGCGGCGACGCGAATACCAAGGTTGGACCAACCGCGCAACGAGGCGCACGTCCGGGATTCGGCACGATCGGCTGGCGCATTCCCGACGAGAACAAACGAAGCGATCGACGTCAGGCATTCGGCGGCACGATCGGACTCTGCAAAGCACTGGACGGCACCCCCACGGGCGCATTCGTTCCGAAGAGCGCGGGAAGCCAGTTTTTCTTCTTGCTCCAGCCTGCCGAATTCTTGCACGACGACTTGGCTGGATTCACAATCTTCGGTCGCATCATCGATGGGTGGGAAACCGTCGTCGCGCTCGAAGCTGGCGATGAAGTGATCGCCGCGACCGTCGTACGCAAGGGATCGCACGAATACAAATCGGTGCGAGAACCAGAACTCCCGATGGCGATGGAGATGTCTGTCCCCTCGCAACCGCTGCGTCCCCCGGCCGGAGCGGCGATGAACCCCGCGACCCTGCCGCCCTCGGGTGCAGGCGGCACCCCCCAACGACCGAAGCCACCAGCGCCAATTCCAGTGACACCGCAACCGCGTTAGCTCGACGACGTCCCACTCGACTCGCCAGACTGTTAGACAAGGTCTTCTTCGCCGAGAAGCCGAAAGCCCCTCCGTCTGAGGATCTGCCCCGCGAGCGTGCTGTCATCGACGGCAAGGGCGATCGTCGGACTCCCGTCCGGCACCATCAGCACCGGATAGGCGAAGCGAATATTGAGCTCGGCACTCAAGAGGTACATGCATACATGTCTCAGCGTGTGCTTGTCGGTGTGATCCGCGCCGAGTTCAACGACGAGAAGATCCGTCTCGCTGAACGCGAATTGCTTGCGGCGCATCAGGTGCCGCGCTGCATCGGCGTTGTCGAAGATGAGGCGTACGACGGCGTGATCGCTCGAGTCGTGCACGCTGAACGCACGCAGGCTGACTTCGGTGTTGTCGTCAAAAAGCTGTACGAGGTCGAGCAACTTACCGACGCGGTTATCAAGAAACACGCTGAACTGACGCACCCTCGGCGGCGCGTACCCCTGTTCCGTGTTCGGCGGCATCGCTTGACTCATCGCTTGGCACTGTAGCGGGTCGAACGCAGGCGAATGCGGCTGGTACGTTGCGACAATGCTCTCCGCGCTCGTACTCCTCGTCTCGCTCACCTGCATGGCGCCGACATTCGCCGGTACCGACGATCCGCCCGTGTCGGCGACCGTTCCCGAATCTCCCGCCGGCAAGCTCGACGCACTGTTCCGCGAGTACGACGCTTGGCGGTTCGCGGCATTTCCCGAGCAAGCCCGCGCGCGCGGTATCCCAGTCGGCGTCGACCGCCTGACGGCAGAGGGCATCGCTCCCGAGTTGCAACGGAACGAACAGCGCAAATTGTTTCTTGAAGATCTTGACGCGATTGACCCTTCGTCGCTGTCGCCGCGCGATCGCTTGGACTACGACCTCTTTCGCACCGGACTGAGCCAATCGATTGAGGGATTCTCACTCGACGGGTGGCTCGTGAAGATTGGACCGGTCTCGGGACCGCACCAAGACATTCCGCAACTCGCGGAGCGCGTCCGGTTCGAGCGTGACGAGGACTACGTCAACTACCTCAAACGCCTCACATGGGTGCCGGCTAATCTCCGGGCGACGATCGACGTGCTCACGCTCGGACTCGAACGCGGGCGCACACCACCGAAGATCATCTTGGCGGGCGTTCCGGCGCAAATCAACGCTGTGCTGGCAACGGGGCTCGACGCGCTCGGCGATCCGTTTCGCAAGTTCCCAACGTCGATTCCCCCCGAGCGACAGGCTGAACTCACGACCGAGTTCACGACCGAGCGTTTGCCCGCGATCCAAGAGGCGATGGAGGATCTCGCCCGTTTCGTCACGACCGTCTACATCCCAAAGTGCGGCGACTCGATCGCAGCCAGCGACCAACAGAACGGGAAGGCGTGGTACGCGCATCGGCTGCGGGTAGAGACAACAACCGATCTCACCCCCGAAGCGATCCATCAGCTCGGACTCGATGAGGTCGCGCGAATTCGCGCAGAAATGCTCGCGGTGATTCGGAAGACCGATTGGTACCTGCCGAACGGCACGGTCGATCCGGCGAACGCGGCGCTCAGCGAAGACGCTCTCTTCGCGCGCTTCGTCGCGTACCTGCGGACAGACAAACGCTTCTACTTCGACGACGCAGATGCGCTCCTGAACGCCTATCGCGCGATTTGCAAGCGCGTCGACCCAGAAATACCGCGCCTGTTCGGACGTCTGCCGCGCTTGCCCTACGGCGTCCGAGCGATTCCGCGGTTCATGGCACCAACGCAAACGACCGCGTATTACCAAGACGGCAGCATCCCCAACGGCGACCCCGGTTGGTTCTTCGCGAACACGTACGCGCTGGAGCAGCGTCCCAAGTACGAGATGATTCCGCTCGCACTCCACGAGGCGGTTCCTGGCCACCACCTTCAAATCGCGATCGCGCAGGAGCTCGAAGGCGTGCGCGAGTTCAGGCGCAACAGCGATTTCACCGCGTTCGTCGAAGGCTGGGGTCTCTACTCCGAGCGGCTCGGCATCGAGATGGGCTTGTACGAAAATCCGTACGACGACTTTGGAAGGCTGCTGTACGAGATGTGGCGCTCATGCCGTCTCGTCGTCGACACCGGCATGCACGCGCTCGGCATGTCGCGCGACGAAGCGATTGCATTCATGACCAAGAACACGGCGCTCAGCGAGTTGAACATCAAGAACGAAGTGGACCGCTACATCAGTTGGCCGGGCCAAGCGTGCGCGTACAAGCTGGGCGAACTCACGATTCGCACGTTGCGGGCCGAAGCCGAGAAGGAACTTGGCGCGAGCTTCTCGCTGCGCTGGTTCCACGATGTGGTGCTCGGCGAGGGAGCTTTGCCCCTCAACGTCCTCGAAGCCAACGTGCGGCGATGGATTGAAACGAAGAAGGCAGAGGCAGCGCAGCCAGGCTAACGAGCGTTGACGCGGGAGCCCATTGCAGGCTCAGGCCCTGAACAGCGCCCCCATCTTTTTGCCTAACACCATGCTGGCTCCGACAATGCACACCGCAAGAAGCGCCATGCTCCAGACGCCGAGCGCGCTCGCCACATACGGACCGTCGCCGAGTCGGTCGGCCATCGAGTAGATCGCCTTAGTAATGGGAAAGTGCGCTTCACGCTGCGCGAGAATCAGTGAGTCGCTGACCTCAAGCATCGCGAAGGCGAACGCGAGCAGCGCGCCAGCAACGATGTTCGCGACGATCAGGGGTAACACGATGCGCCGCGTCATCATCCATTTCGACGCACCCGTGTTCAGCGCCGCTTCTTCCAATTCCACCGAGGTCTGCTCAAGTCCAGCGGCTGCGGAACGCACCACATACGGCAAGCGCCGAATCGCGTACGCCAATATGAGCAACGGAAACGGATTCGGATCGGCACCCAAGATGTCGGCGAACGGTCTGAGTGGTGAGTCGTTTAACCAGTGCAACGTGGAACTCGGTAGCCACGACAGCGCTGACGTCGCCCACCCCGGCATCGCGCCCGAGAAGGGCCAGCGCAGCGTCATCGCGACAAATCCAAACGCCATCACCAGCCCAGGCACCGCAAGCGGCAGCATGACGAGTGCGTCGAGAATCGCGCGACCCTTGAGTTTGGTGCGCACGAGAATCCGCGCGATCAAGACACCCAAGATGACATCCAGTACGACTGCGATCCCTGCCAGCATCAAACTGTTACGAATCGCGCCGACTGAAAGTGGATGCGTGAGTGCCGCGCGAAAGTGGCCGAGCGTGTATGACGACGGCAAAATGGTTTGATACCACTGCCCGCTCGCCGAAAGGCTTGCGAGAATGACGCCCAGATGAGGCAGCACCGCGATCAGTCCTATCGCGATAAAGAGCGCGTTCGCTCCGAATGCCTTCTTCCCCGTAAGTTGCCGCTCGCGCGACGCGGTCGACGCCTTGGAGTACATCGCGAAGCTACCCCGCCCGAGAAAGTGCTTTCCGAGTGCGTAAAAGGCGATCGCTGAGACGAGCATTACCGCTACCAGCGCATAGGGCTGGCGCGACGATTCCATTTCTTTGATGCCATTGAAGATCTGAACCGGCGTCACCTGTTGAAACTCAAGCAGGAGCGGCGTGCCGAGTTCGGTGAAGCTCCAGATAAAGACGATCGTCGCCCCCGCAAAGAGACCGGGGCGCACCAGCGGTAGGACGATCCGGCGAAAACGCGTCCACGGGGATGCGCCGAGATTGGTCGCGGCATCTTCGAGAGCCGGATCGAGGTTCGACAGTGCAGCAACGAGGTTGAGGTAGATGATCGGGTAGAGCGAGAACGCCTCAAGCAGCACGACCGCGAGAAAGCCGCCGCGGCCAAGAAAATCGAACGGTTCCGAAAGAACGCCAAGATCGACGAGCAGCGCGTTGACCCCGCCTCCACGCCCGAAGAGGAGCCGGATGCCGATCGCACCAACAAACGGCGGCAAGATCATCGGACAGAGAAGGAGCGAGCTGACAATCACTTTACCGCGCCATTCCGCACGGCTCGCAACGAGCGCGAGCGGAAACGCGATGAGCGTCGCTAACGTCGTCGTACATATCGCGATAAGCGTGGCGTTGATGAGACCACCGCGCCACGTTGGGTCACGGAAGACCTCGAGGACCGCGTACGACACGAAGCGCCCGCTCTCGTCGATGACAGCGCCGCGGAGTGTTAGCCAAATTGGATAGACGAGGAATGCGCCGAGAAACGCAAAGAGGCACCCAAGCACCAGATAAGAGCCAGCGTTCCGTCGCATGAAACGGCGATCGTATCGAAGGAACGGCTAACCGCCGGTCAACCCCACGCGCCCAAGAGGATGGCGAGGTCCGACGCGCTCACAATGCCGTCCCCGTCGAGGTCGCCTGGCCCCGACGTGCCCCACGCACCGAGGAGAAGCGCGAGGTCGGCAGCATCGACGACATCGTCGTCATTCAGATCACCGTACTTCGTTGTCTTCGGGATGTACCACGACAGCGCGACCGGCAGCGAGGTCTGGGCCCCCACTTTGCGCTTGAGTTCGATGACATAGTCGCCGGGTTGCACTTCCTTCAGGTACAGATGCTCGATGTTGTCGATGGTCGATGTGCTCGTGACGTTCCCCGCACCAAAGACTGACACCCCCGCATCGCCGATCAGCGAAACGAGCGACGTACCACTCACGCTCCACAGCGTGAGATCCAAATCCATCATGTTGAAGCTACCGAAATTGGCCGCCACCGAGCGGTTCCACGTCGCGAGAATAGAGATCTCGGGCACTGATTCGAAGAGCCGAAATCGGTAGAACACACTCGAGTTCGAGCCGACCGTCGTGAGATAGTCCCAGCCGCTCTCGTCGATCGTCGGAGCTGCCGGGACGGTCGAGACACCGTTCTGTTCCTGCCCCGTGAGGACGAGGTGACTGCGATCGATGTTCAGGAGGTCGGCACCGTAGAGCGGATCAAGCGGCGTGTTGGTCGTGCCGCGCGTCGGGCCACTCGTCGCAGCTCCATTGCTCCAACCCGTGCGATGGTTCGCCCCCGAGAGCAATACGCTCTTGATGACAATGCTCTTGTCGGCATTCGGATTCGCAGCGAGCCCTGCATCAACGTCAGTCGTGCTGAGGAGGAGCGCTGCGGCAGCGCCGATGATCGGGGTCGAGAAGCTCGTGAACGATGCTGGTGCGACGATCTCGGGCTTGCGACGATTCGGGCCATCGAGCCCGGCTGGTGTCGTCGCATTGCAGTGGTTTCCATTCGCGAGTCCGACGGTCATGGCATTGAAGCCGTAGCCGAGGAGCGCCGACGCCGGGCTACCGGCACCGTTATTCGTACCGCAAACAATGACGAGGTTGTCGCGCTGGATCGCGAAGTCGAGTCGGCGCAGTCCGTCGTTGTCGGAGAACGAACTACCGAATGAACCAATCCACGAGTGATTGAAGATGCGCAGTCCGGCTGGTGGAAACGCTGGAGGCGTGGCACCTTGACCTGTCTTCAAGTAGCTCGTCGTCGCCCAGGCGCTCGCGGACCATACGAAGACATTCGTGATGCCGGGGGCAATGCTCTGCGTGTTCCCGTACAGCGCGAGTCCGACGGTCGTCGCGTGATTGCTCAAGCCGAACGGACCGCTTTGCGCCGAAAAGACTGTTCTGGCGAAGTCGCCGTTGTTGACATCTGGCCCGTAGTTGCCTGCGGTCTCGTCAGCCTCAACTTGTCCGACGCCATAGCCAGCCCCGGTGGGCACGTTGCCCGCGCCGAGGCGAGCAACGAGCGCCGTGTAACCAACATCGTCAAACACGTCAGCGAGCGCCGGTGCGGCTACGAAGACGCTCATCAGCGAAGCCGACGCGATACCACACTGAACGCGATCCGTTAGACAGGCATTGATTCGCATGAAGGGTGTTCCAACAACGGTCGCGCGGTTCCCGGACGGGCTCACCGTGCGCGATGTCTTCCAGAGCACCCTATCACGCCACCGAATGGACACAATCCCCAGTTTCACCAATTCACCGAACCTTGCTGCTTGCCCGGACCCGAGTGCTGGCTTACTGCGGGGACTTCGCCGCCCCCTCATCGCCAGCCGCGGTTGGCGGCTGCACCGGGGTCGGTGGGGACGCGACGTGGTCGGTGACGAGAATCTCGACTCGCGCGTTCCGGATATCCGTGTCTTCCGCCGGATTCGCCACGATGCGTTCGTGATCGGCGCAGCCGATCACACGCAACCGCCACCAGTCGATTCCTGCGGCTGCGAGCGTGCGGGCAACGGCCATTGCGCGATCGCTAGAAAGCACCATGGCTTCCTCCGGCTTGCGGAATGCTTCGGTCTGAGAGACGTGTCCGCGAACGTCGAGCACCGACTTCATGCCGCGGTGCTTCGCCGCAAACTCGGCGACGGTGCGCCCTGCATCTTCGTCGAGCATGGTGGATCGGAGCGCGAACGACACCGCTGTTCCTTTGCCGAAGTAGTCGCTCGGCCGGACGCTCTTGACGTCGCGTTCCTTGCCCTTCGTTCCATCTTCGCGGCTGTCACCAGCGCCCGCTTCGCGCATCCTCTCAACGAGCTTCGCGTCGTTCGGATCGGTGGAGTTGATGTCGACTGGATTGTGAAATGCGTTTCGCACGGAGATCGCGAAGTCGATCATGTCGGGCTGGTTCGCAACGCCTTCAGTTTGCTCGCCACCGCCGCCCGCGTTACCACCCTTCGGCTGCACGTTGAGCGCGAACATAATGACAAAGAAGCCCATCATGAGCATGACCATGTCGGCGAACGAGATCAGCCACTCTGGCGCACCCTCGTGGGCTTCTTCGTGACCGCCCCCATGACCGCCCCTATGCCCACCAGAGTGCTTTTTCTTCGGGTGTCCTTCTTCATGCGCAGCGTGTTCGGCCATGATTTTGTCTCCTGCCCGCGTCGACTAACACTCGGGTAAAAGCAGAGGAAGCAGAAGGATGACCTCAAAGGTCACGCCGCCGCCTTCAGCGTGGCGCGGATCGTTTGCGGGATGAACGCGAGCATCTTTTCTTGGGTCGCGCGCGGATTGTCGCCTGCCTGGATGGACATGATTCCTTGGAGCATCATCTCTTTCGAGAGAATCTCCTCGCCCGATCGCAGTGCAAGCTTGTCACCCATCGGACCAGCGATCGCATTGGCAAGCACTGTGCCGTACATCGTCGCGACGACTGCAACCGCGAGCATGTGACCGAGGGTTTCGATATCGCCACCGAGCGAACCGAACATACCGATCTGTCCAATGAGCGTCGCGACCAGTCCGTAGCCCGGTGAATACGTCTTGATGAGATCGAAGAACTTCTTGCCCGCCTTATGGCGCTCCTGCATCGCCATCACCTCGAGGCGCAACGTCGCTTCAATCGTCGCCTCGTCGGTGCCGTCCACCGCCATCTTCAAACCCTGCACAAGGAACGGGTCCTTGATCTTCTCGATCTCGCTTTCGAGCGCCAAGATGCCATCCCGCCGCGCCTTGTCAGCGAGCGTGCTCATGAGCTTGACGGTCTCGACACCCGACATGCCGGATTCGGACATGAAGCGTTTGCAGTAGCCGGGGATGCACTTGAGCTTCTCCATCGGCATTGCCATGAACAGCACCGAGATTGTGCCGCCCGCCACCATCACCAGCCCCTTCTCCGAATAGAAGATCTCAAAGTGGCCGTGTGACGCCCGGTACGCGACCCAGCCGCATGCCATGACGCCGATGATTGACCCGATGAGGCTGGCTTTGTCCATCGAACTGGCTCCTAGCGGCGCAACCGGATGCGGAATCGATGCGCGGACCTTCTCCCGGCTGAGAACTGCGGGAGACGCCGAGAACATCGACCGCTAACGGTGGCGTCTGAAGCGGTTCGATCGACAATGCGGATGCCGCGATGCGTAGGACCTGCGCGTTCAGGTCCGGTTACGCTTCGCCGCGACCCGGCGCGGTCAACCAGAATGTCTGAACGTCCCCTCGTCATCGTCACTGAACAGCTCGCCGACGAGGCGTTTGAGTGGCTTGCGGAGCGCTGCGACGTGATCCGCGCCGCGCCGTCGGAACCAAGGTTCACTCAAGTGGCTGAGCGCGTCGATGCCCTCGTCGTTCGGACGTACACCCGCGTCGACGACGCCTTGCTCGCTCGGCTGCCGAAACTCCGAGTGGTCGGACGCGGCGGTGTCGGTCTCGACAACATCGATCTCGACGCCTGCGCACGCCGCAGCATCTGCGTTGTCTCGACTCCCGACGCCAATACCCAGGCCGTCGTCGAGTACGTGACGTGCATGTTGTGCGATGCGCTGCGACCGCGCGTACCGCTGGTTGAGCCGCTGGCGAAAGCGGAGTGGGATCGCCTGCGCGACGAGGACTTAGTCGCACTCTGGCAGATGAACGAGCTCACGCTCGGCATTCTGGGATTTGGCCGGATTGGTCGCCGTGTCGCCCAAGTCGCGCGAGCGATCGGTTTCGACGTTCGCTTCCACGACTTGCTCGGCATACCGGACGACCAACACCACGGATCTGTGCCGGTTGATCTTCGGACGCTCTTCGCAACGAGCGACGTCATCACCATTCACGTTGACGGCCGATCATCGAATCGACACTTTGTGGGCGAGCGGCTACTTGCACTCATGAAGACTGACGCGATCCTCGTCAATACCAGCCGCGGCATGGTGATCGACCACGACGCGCTCGGCGTGTGGCTCCGCGCGAACCCCGCTGGAATGGCGCTCCTCGACGTACACGATCCCGAGCCAATCACGGCCGACAATCCGGTGCTCGGTCTTGACAACGCTCACCTCTTTCCACATCTCGCGAGTCGTACGCAGACAGCGATGAACAACATGAGCTGGGTCGTGCGCGACGTCGTGGCGGCGCTCGCAGGCTCTGCCGAGTAGAACTCCGGGACTCTGGCCGTTCTCGGTGCACTCTTCCTCCCCGCGCTCTGCTAACTTATCGAAACCATGTTCGACATCGAGTACATCCACGCGCGTCAGATCCTTGATTCTCGCGGCAATCCCACACTCGAGTGTGAGGTCATGCTCACCGGCGGCGCCTCCGGACGCGCTGCGGTACCGAGCGGTGCGAGTACAGGCGAGCGCGAAGCTGCCGAACTGCGCGACGGCGACAAGAAACGCTGGATGGGTAAGGGCGTGAGCAAAGCAGTCGCGAATGTCAACGACAAAATCGCCAGCGAACTGTTCAGCATGGACGCACGCGACCAGCTCTCGATCGATCAAGTGATGATCGCACTCGATGGGACCAAGAATAAGTCGAAGCTCGGCGCGAACGCAACGCTCGCGGTGTCGCTGGCTGTGGCGCAAGCTGCGGCGAATGCGACCAGCCAACCACTTTTTCGCTACGTCGGCGGTGTGGCCGCACGACGCCTGCCCGCACCGATGCTCAACATTCTGAACGGCGGCAAGCACGCGTCGAACACGGTCGACTTCCAGGAGTTCATGGTGCAGCCCACCGGCTTCACGAACTTTGAAGACGCGCTCCGCGCTGGCGTCGAGATCTATCACTCGCTCCGAAGCACGCTGCACGACAAGCACCTGTCGACCACCGTCGGCGATGAAGGCGGCTTCGCTCCCGACCTCAAGACGAACGAAGAGGCGTGCGAACTCATCGCCAAGGCCGTCGAGAAGGCGGGTTACGACCTCGGTCGCCAAGTCCACATTGCGCTCGACCCCGCGACGAGCGAACTCGCGAACGAGGCGACGAAGCTCAAGGCGAAGCTGAAGAAGGGTGAGGTCGGCTACTGCTACTTCAAGAGCGATCCGAAGAAGATCGTGTCCAGTGACGACATGATCGAACTCTGGGAGCGCTGGGCGAAGAAGTGGCCGATTCGCTCCCTTGAAGACGGGTTGGCCGAACACGACTGGTCGGGCTGGAAGAAGCTGACAGATCGCTTAGGGAAGTCCATGCAGCTCGTGGGCGACGATCTCTTCTGTACGAACACTGAGCTCTTGGCCGAGGGGATCGCGAAGGGCTGCGCCAACGCCGTGCTCGTGAAGGTGAACCAAATCGGCACGCTCACGGAGACGATCGAGACCGTCAGCGTCGCGCACCGCGCTGGCTACCGCACCGTCATGAGTCACCGCTCCGGCGAAACGGAAGATGCAGCGATCGCCGACCTCGCGGTCGCGCTGAACTGTGGACAGATCAAGACAGGTGCCCCGTGTCGCAGCGACCGTAACGCCAAGTACAACCAACTGCTCCGTATCGCCGAAGAGTTAGGCGACGGCGCTGAGTTTGGAGTGTGAGACGCCGGCGGGACGAGAGCTTTCCGCGTTGGCGAAGCCGCTTAGTTCCCGGCACCGACCGCCCGGCTGCTGACCACCGCAATGGCAGCGTCGAGCTTTGCGACACGAGCGCGGAACTCGTCGGGAACGGCTTCGTCCCCGTGGTACAGCACGCCGTCCGTGCGCATCGACTCGATTCGCTCGATCGCCTCTAAGAACCCTGCACGTGACGACTGCAAGAGCTCGCGCCGCAACTCTGGCGCAACTCCCGTCATGTGTGCTCGCTTCTCCTCGCTATCGGCGACGAGGTAGAGCGCCACGAACTCACTCCTTCGCGCGAGGGCATTCGCTGGCTCGTGTTCGCGCAGCGCTCGACGCAGCGCCAGCGCGTCACGCATTCGAGCGATCCCCTCGTCGACGAGTACGCCATCATCGTGGCCGACGAGAAGCTCGCCTAATTTATTGATCGTGTAGGCAAGATCGCTTTGCAAGAGCGGATCGGTCGGATCGGCGGCGCTGAGCGATCGGATGACAGCCAACGACTCGTCGATTGCCGACTTTGCTTCTTCGAAGTTGCCGAGCGCTGTGTGGATCGCCGCTAGCCCATTGAGATCGACGTTCAGTGCTCGCCGATAGCGGGTATCGCCTGGACTGGCGGCGGTCGCTTCACGGGTCAAGCGGACTCCCACGTTCGTGTCCTCAAGCGCTTCCTTGGGTTGACCGCGATCAAGGAGCGCGAACGCAATCTTTCCGTGCAGAATCGCACCGTTGCTGGCACCGCGCGCTTTGTCTGTTCCGCTCGCCATCACCTTCACCCACATCTGCTGCGCCTCGCGCAACGATGCGATCGCCTCGTCGTACTGCCGCAAGATCGTCAACACATCTGCACGCCGATCGCGGTTCGACATCCGTTCGGACGTGAGGTCCATGTCATTGGGCGCTCGTACGGCAGCCGCTTCGAAGCGCCGTCCGGCGTCGTTGAGCGACGAGAGTGCTGCGTCATTGTCGCCGTGATGAAGCTGCGCGAATCCAATGGCATTGAGGACATGTCCGACCTGCCACTCTGCCTTGATGTCGTTCGGCGTGAGGCGGACGATGCGCTCGCGCAGCGCCAAGGCCTCTCGATACGACACCATGGCGTCCATGTGCTGGCCCAAATTCGGCAACGTTGGGTTGCCTTGAATATCACCGACTTTCTCCCAAGCTTCGCTCAATTCGGCGAGAAACGCGGGATCATCGCCAGCATCGCTCTGGAGGTCGCGGAGATACGCAAGCGCGTTCGTCACGAGTCGCTCGCGCGCCGGGCGCGATCCCTCTAACTTCACGAGATCCTCGTGCAAGTCGAACAGAAAACCACCGGCGATCGATCGGACTTGAATGAGCCGACGCTCGGCGCGTTCCCGCGCGACTCGGGCCGCACTCGTTTGAGAGAGCGCGAACAGCGTCACCGCGACGAGCGCCACCGAGAACAGCGACGCGACAATCGTCATGCGCCGGTATCGAACCAGCGTCCGCGTCATCGTCGCGACTGCGCCTTCGCGGCGCGCTTGAATGGGTTCACCCCCGATGAACGCGCGCAGATCGCGAGCGAACTCGGCCGCCGACTGATCGCGCGCCGCTGGCGACTTTTCGAGCGCCGCCAAGACGATGGCGTCGAGGTCGCGCGGGATCTCGCGGCGAATGGAACTCGGGCGTCGCGATTCCTGCGTGCTGATCGCGTGCAACGCCTGCGACAGCGTCCCGTCCACGGGATAGGGAAACGCGCCGGTCAGCGCCTGGAACAGAAGGACACCGGTGCTGTAGACGTCGCTCCGTGTGTCGATCAAATGGGGATGGCCCGCCGCCTGTTCTGGACTCGCCCACGACAACGATCCGAGGAACTGACCGCGTACGCTCAGTTCAGTGCGGGCGCGTCCACCGGTCAGCGTGATCCGCGCTAATCCGAAGTCGACGATGCACGGGCGCCCTTGCGCATCTATCAACACGTTACTCGGCTTGATGTCGCGGTGAATGACGCCCTTCATGTGCGCCGCATGGAGGGCGTCGCACACAACGCTCACGATCTCGGCAGTGACCTTGGGATCCGAGTTCTTCCCCGCGAGATACCGGTCGAGCGGCACGCCATCGACGTGTTCCATGACGAGATAGGGCTGTCCGTCGTCGCTCACACCGCCGTCGAAGACGCGAACGATGCCGACGTGGTCAAGCCCAGCGACGACTTCGACTTCGCGTTCGAATCTCTTACGCGCCGCCCGCTGTGACGCAAGGTAGACAACGCCTTGACCGCCACGGGCGATTTCGGCGATAAACTCGTAGCCTTCGATCGACGGCATCGGCGCGCGTGCTTCCCGCGCGGAGCGCATCGCGCCGAGGAGCGACTCAGCTTCGAGGTACCAGCTGTCAGCCTTCATCGTCGATCTGCACTTGAATGAGCTCGCCAAGTCGGCGCAGGATGCGCGACTTCGCTTGGTACACCTGGTCGACGCTCAGTCCAATCGCCTCGGCTGTCTCCTTGGCGCTGGCACCATCGACCGCGTAGCGTTGAAACGCGGCGCGATCGGAAGAGCCGAACTCGTGGTCGATCGTGACCATCGCCATGCGAAGGTGGTAGTGGCGCCATTCAGACTCCCATTGTTCGTCGGTCGACGCTTGCGCCGATTCGTCGATGGCCGCAGCGTCGAGATCCTGTAGCGCGGTTGTTGGGTTCTTCTAAAAGAATCGGCGCAGAATCGAGCGAACCGCGATTGTCTTCAGGTAGCCACGGAACCGACCCTTTGCGGGGTCGTGACGAAACGTCGGCATCGCCGACACGAGATTCGTGAGCACGTCCTGAACGACGTCGTCGCAGTCAGTCTGCGAAAGTCCGCGTCGGCGCCCGAAGCCGCGAATGAGGTCGCCGTAGCGTTCGAGCAACTCCTGCCACGCTTCGACGTCCTTGCCGTCGGCGATGCGCTCAAGAAGCGTGATATGGGTCGTTCGGGCGAACACGTGTCACTCTCTTTCGGCGTTTCTCACGGCGAACGGCGACGGAGGTGCGGAAATGAGCGGCACACAATGTCGAAGAAACGACGACCCTTCGCACCGCAAGAAGAGCCGACGCCACCGGGGACCTTTCCTTGCGGGCCCGTCAGTGAGTCGATCGGGTTATCGTGACCGCTCCTTCGCCCGATGCCCCACGTACCCATTTCTCCGACGTCTTCTCCCTCGGACGCTCTGCTCGTCGCGACCCTCGCAGCGGCCGAGCTGGCTGGACTTGACCGCGACATCGAGGCCGAAAGACGAGCCCGAGCGCTGCCGGTCGTCCCCGGAGTTGATGCGAATGCCGAATGCCAAGCCCGTTTGACGTGCTGGGCCTCAACCCATCGCGACTCGGCGAGCGCGCAACGATCGTTGCATCACATCGTGGCAACACTCGGGTGGTTGACGGCGGCCGTCCTCGTCCTCTTTCTGTTCACCGGTGCCGTGGCAGCGCGAGCGGCACTCGCGGGGGACAATGAGGCTTCTATCAACGTCGTTCGGCTCATCGTCGCGCTTCTGGGCGTGCAGTCGCTCGTGCTACTCGCATGGCTTACTTTCATGATCGTGCGGCCGCGCAGCGTGCCTCTCGCGTCTGTCGGCGGCGCGATGCTCGCGGTACTGCGAAGCCGCTTCATGCTTGGCCGCAGTCGCCAGCCGATCGCACAGGCAGCACTAACGATCAAGTGGAACGACATGACGAGTCGACTTTCGCCTCGCTGGCGTTTCGGCGCGGTTTCGAACGCAGCATGGTCGATGTTCAATGTCGGATGCGTGGCAACGCTGCTCCTCTTGCTGAGCACGCAAGAGCACCGATTCCACTGGGAAACCACGATTCTGTCGGCACGGCACTACGCGTCGATGACGACCATCGCCGGCGCGCTTCCAAGCATGCTCGGATTCGCGGTGCCGACGCCGGAACAGGTCGCGAGCACCGAGGGCGCTGGCGCGAGCCGCGCAGCGCTCGACGCCGCGCGGACAGCCTGGGCGGGGCTTGTCGTCGGCGCACTCGTCTCCTACGCCCTGCTACCGCGTCTACTGCTGACTCTCGCTTGTCTTGCGCCGCAACTGCGCCGTCAAGCTGGCGGAGCCGCTCGTCTCGCCTATCCAGCGATGCCCGCGCTTCGCGCCCGACTCACTCCTCCGCCCTCGCGGCATATCGTCGATCCAGACGCCGAACTCGATCAATCGTCGCTCACGACAGCGATTGCGACAGCGACGACGACGATCACGTTGCCGCACCCGCAATTCGACGCTCGGCACACGGGATCGCCAGCTATCGTCGCGATCGAACCGCCGCACTTGTGGACGCCTTGGCCCCCCGCCATCGCAAGTATCGCGTGGCGCGACCTCGGCGTGATTGACGATCGACATGGGCGTGATGACGCGCTACGACGACTCCGAACGCTGTCGCCGCATCCACGATGTCTCGTCATTGCGTGCAGTTTGCTCAACACGCCCGACCGCGGCGAGCTTGCACTTCTCGCTTCGCTTCGCGAGACCGCGGAGGGCCGGACGGTGGTCCTCTTGAGTGACGGCCAGGCACTTCGCGATCGCTCACCCGGCGACCCCGGCGCGGTCGAGGCCCGCATCGATCTTTGGCGCAGCGTGCTCGCCAGTGCGGGATTCATCGGCGGCGATGTCATCGAAATCGATCTTCAGCATGTCACGGCTCACTCAAGTGCAATGCTCGCCGCGCGCATCGGGCCATCCGAATCTCCAAGTGCGCGTGCCGTCGCGTCGCGCCTCGATGACGCGTTCATACTCATCGCCTCGCACGCGCGCGATCGAGCCTGCGCCGCTACTCCCGAAGCGCGAGCGCGGCTCCTTCAGTCGATCGCGGCGCTCTACCGCAGCGAGTCGACGCTTCTCGCGCGGTGGCTCGGTACGCACATGCCGCTCGGCGCGACGAACTTGCATGAGCAGTTGCGCCACGCTGCCGTTCGAGTGAGCAGCGTGCTACCCGCGCGACTCGGACTCGACCCGCGCTGGCTTGCAGCCGGTGCTGTCGCTGGTGCGCTCGGTTGCATCGCGGTTGCGACAGTCGTCACGCCAGCCGCGCTCGGGATGTTGCCAGTGTGGTCGGGCGTTGGCGCCGCGGTGTCCGCCGGACTTCGCGCGACCACGGCCGCAACACCGCGCACGACGAAGCACACTCCGGACGCTTCGAGCGACGAACTTGAACGCGGGGAAACGGTACGGGCGGCCGCGCTCTTCGCGTTGGTGCTCGAACTCCAAGGTCGCGACGAATCGGCCATTACGCGCATTCTTGATCGCACCTTCATTGCCGCAACCGATCGTGAACTCAGTGACCCCGCAGCGGTCGCCACCTGGCTCGCTGGCGTGCGACACCGCGCTCATCAGGCCATCGCGCAGGAAGGCGGCGCATGAAGACGCCGCCACCTCGAACGCCGCCGAGAATCGCTGTCGTCGGCCACACGAACACCGGCAAAACGTCGCTGCTGCGCACGCTCCTTCGCGATGCCGCATTTGGCGACGTTTCGGATCGACCAGCGACGACGCGACACTCTGAGGCCGCGGAACTCAGCGTCGAGTCGTCGTCGCTCATTCTCACCGACACACCGGGACTCGAAGACTCGAGCGGCTTGCTGGAATATCTCGAGTCAATCACGCTCGAACAGGGCGGCGATCAGCACGAGCGCATCGTCCGTTGGCTGGCCGATCACCAAGGGCATTTTTCGCAAGAAGCGAAAGCGGTACGGCAAGTGCTTGAGTGCGACGTCGCGATCTATGTGATTGATGCCCGCGAGCGCATGCTCGGCCGCCATCGCGATGAACTCACGGTGCTCTCGTGGTGCGCTCGTCCGCTCGTGCCAGTTCTCAACTTTGTCGCGTCGGCCGAGGTCGACGTTCCGTCGTGGCGCGATCAGCTCGCGCGACTTGGCCTTCACGCGGTCGTCGCTTTCGACACAGTGATTGTCGAAGAGTCGAGCGAACGGCAACTGCTTGAGGTGCTACGCACACTTGTTCCAAAACACGAAGCGACGTTCGACGGGTTCATGCTCGGGCGATCTCGCCAGCGCGTCGAGCTCGTCCGAGCGTCTGCGTTGCTCATCGCCGACATGCTCATCGATGCAGCCGCATGCGTCTTGCACGTCGATCCCAAAAACGAAGAGTCGCTGCGCCACGGCGTCGAAACACTTCGGACGGCGCTCCGGGCCCGCGAGCAACGCTGCGCCGAACAACTCATGGCGCTCCACCGCTTCCGCGGCGAGGATCGTATTGACGACGACCTACCCGGCGTCGATGGTCGGTGGGGACTCGACCTCTTTCACCCGGCAGCGGTGAAACAGTTCGGCGCGGCGACCGGGCGCGGCGCCGCAGTTGGTGCGATGGCTGGTCTCGCGATCGACGCGCTCGTCGGCGGCATGACGCTCGGTGCCGCCGCTGCGACCGGTGCTGGAGTCGGTGCCCTGTTTGAGACGGCGCGCGGTCACGGTCGGCGCTGGCTTCGGCGCGCGCGCGGCGAAACCGAGCTACGAGCGGACGACAGCACCATTCACCTACTCGCGCTTCGCGCGATCTCGCTCGCTCGCGCACTTCTAGGCCGCGGGCACGCAGCGCAAGCGCCGGTGCGCGTCGCGCACGACTCACTCCTGGGACGAGTGCGCACCGCTGCCCGCACCGCGTCAGGCTGGTCGATGCCCAAACCCCTTCAATCTGCGCGACTCTCTCGGCGCTGGTCGTCGCTAGGTACCGACGGTGCGAGCGCGGCCGATCCGCGTCGAGCGGAAGCAGTCTTCGAAGTCAGCCGCCTAGTCACTGAGCGGCTGGTGAAGCGCGCCAACGAGCCGACACAGTTTCCGTAGCACGGCGCCACTCGTTTCGTTTCACCGCGGCACCAGAGCTGTTCCCCATCCGCCGAGCACAATCGCGAGGTCTGCTCCATCGACCTTGCCCTCGATCCATTCCATCGGGATAGCGCACCGCCGCATTTCTAGGCGCGTACGCTGCGAAATAGCTGCGCGACCCATCAATTCCGAGCGCCCGGTTCTCTGCGCGACCGACACTTCTAGGGTCGACAGGAGCCTCGCGCGGCTCTTTCGCCCGATCGATGTTGCGTTGGCGCTCGGCATCACGTACGGCAATGCGCCCTCAGCGGGAATGAGCTTGGCTTCGGGGATCTGCAACGCGAGGTCGGGCGTTCCAATCTGCCAGCCGTCAATCGGCTTCGGTCGGGGATACGGCGTCGCCTTCGCGATGTCACCCTGTGCCGTACCTTCGTCGACCCAGCGAATGAATCGCGCACGCTCGGCATCGTCTAACGACCGATCGTTGGCGAAGATCAAACGTTGGCCGTCCGGTGGACGCGCGGCTGACCACGGCGGCATGAGCCCGTCAGCGACGACCTGCCGAATCATCGCGGCCTTCGCTGCGACCTGCTCATACGTCTCGAGCCGAAAAGGCGCTGGTCCGCCCCTCCAATGGCACTCAAGGCAGTGCTGCGCGACCAGCGGCGCGATGTGCTCGTGATACGTGGACGTCGGCGTAGCACTTGGAATCGTCCGCATCGCGATGGCGCAACCCGGCACCACCGTCGAAGAGACGAGCGGCTCGTCGCCGCGAAGCACGGCGTCTAACACGGAGCGCAGGTAGTTACTTCGGGGATAGGGGCGCGCGTATGTCAATCCGTATTGGTCGTTGATGGCACCGCGATACTGCAAGCGATGATCGCCGTCGAAGATAAACACCTCCGTAGTGCTCGCGGGTCGGATCAGACGCGCTAACGCATCAGCGTCATCGATGAGGCAACGACGTCCATCGAAGAGCTAGCGAAGCGCGTCGATGTCCTCGTCTCTGGTGGCCACCCGCACGAAAGCGACTCCGCGCGGTGCGAACTCCTGTTCGATACGATTGAGTTCCGGCACCAGCTTCCGGCTCAAGGGACACGAGCCACTGGTGTAGGCAACCACTGTCGCCTGCGGGCCGACAAGGTTGCTGAGCGTGTACTCCGCACCGCCGAGATCCTTGATCACGACGTTGAACGTTGCCGCTGGGCCCGCGATGTGCGATATCACCTCGCTCGCTACCGCGCTCAAAGCTATGACGAGCGTGCTCAGCGCGATCACGAGGAGCTGGTTCGTTCGCATACGCCGAGGCCTTCCCGTGTCGAGCCGCAGTTGTCCTCACGTAAACGCGTACTCAGGGTAATGTCGGAGGGGCGAGTTCGAGTAGAGAACGAGTAGCGCCCGCGAACCAGCCCGAATCGCTGTGATGGGCACGCTCGCCCCCCCGCTGACGTTCCCGGTCGTTATCGCGGCGAACAGCGCTGCGCGGACCTTCGACAGGCGACCTTCCAGCCAATTTCGACCAAAGACTGTTAGATCGGGACCACTCGATCGCAGTCCTCGCGGAGCGCCGCGCTGGCTCAGAGCGGGCATAGCGCCTCACGAGGACTCAGGAAATGAAAATACGCACACGGATTTGGACCCCACTCCTTGCTGCCGCGATGGTCGCCGTGACTCTGGGAACCACTGTTGGCGCCGCCGCCGCAGCGTCCCCAGCCCTCGCGCCACCTCGGAAAGCCGCACACGCCTTCACGACCGACGGCCCTCGCAACCGGCCGTTCCTCAAGAGCGCTCAAGGCGGCGTGGCGGGTGCCTGCGATGGCACGACGCTGAGTCAAAACGTCGACTCGTCGACGATCACCTCGCTCAACACGCCGCACTGCATCATTCAAAATGTTTGCACCCTAGGGAACGGGTATGCGCGATCGTTCGCGGCGCCCAGCACGGTGCAGATCAACTGCGTGACCTTTGCGACTGAATTCAACAGCGGCCCGGCGTGGCCTGTAGAAGTCCACGTCTATACCGGCGACGTTAACGGACCCTTCACAGCGCTCGCGCTCGTCGGAAGCGGCTTCGTTGAAATCCCAGCGAACTCTGGGCCTGCGCTCCGAACTGTCGTCCTCGACGCGCCGGGACCGGTCATTCCCGCTGGCACGAAGTTCGTCGTCGAAGTGTTCGCGGCGTCGCGCGATCCTGCGCTCCCGGACGGTGACGGCGGCTTCCTCTTCTTCGGATCAAACGCGGCAGGCCAGACAGCTCCGTCGTACATCCGCGCCCTCGACTGCGGCATCGACCAGTTTGTGAACGTTGCCGCACTCGGTTTCCCGCAGACCAACATCATCATCAATCCAACTGGCGACCCGGTTGATCCAGTGCTCACCTGCGGCTCGTCGAACGCCGGCAGTTGCTTCGTCCCGCATACGACGCCGAACTGCGACGACGCCAACTGCTGCCAACTCTTGTGCTCGATCATCGATCCAGTGTGCTGCCAGATCGCGTGGGACCTCCTCTGCGTTCAGGAAGCGATGCTGTTCCCGGAGTGCACGCTGCAACCGCCGCCGTGCCAGGGTCTCACCGCGTTCGAGTGCCGCGCCGGGTGCCCGGATGCATTCGCCGCCCCGACCGAGCCCGCGACACCGAGCGCCGCGCTGGCCGCCGGTCTCAATTGCGGCGCGTTCGGTGACTTCGATCTCAACGTTCCCGATCACTGCATCGCACACACCTTCACTGGTTGCTGGCCGAGCTGCGGTCCCGATTGCCCTCAGCCTGGCTGCGGCACGATCGTCGGCGCGACGCTCGCTGTGCGCATGAAGTCGCTAGGCGGACTCGCCAGCAACGACTCGATCGGCCTCTACGATGGCGGCAGCCTGGTGTGGGCGTCGAACATCGGCACGCTGGTCGGACTGCCGGGATGGCCTCTGAACAGCGACAAAACAGTCGTTCTCAATCTCGGACCGAATCCGATACCTAACACTATTCAAGTGCCGATGTCGAGCGGCGCGCTCGCGTCGCTCTGCGACGGCGAACTTGGCCTCCTTGTGCAAGACGACACGCGCGTCGACTACGCGAAGCTCACTGTGTTCGTCTGCCCGTGCGATCAGGGCATTCGCATTCCCTTCTCACGCGACAACGCCGACAACTTCACGACACCGACGCCGACGACGCCGAGCGCGGCGCTCGTCGCAACTGTGACGTGCGGTTCAGGCGCACTCCAGCAGTACGACGTGCAGGCGCTCGACCAGTGCTTCGTCGAGACAATCAACGGACTCCCGTCGTGCATCATGGGTGCAAACTTCACCATGGGCGTGCGGCCTGATTCGCTTTGGTGGACCGACGGCCTCGCGTTCGAAGTCGTGAACGAATGCGGCAAGACCTTCAAGTGGAGCAAGTCGCTCGCCGCACTCAACACGCTGGGCTACATCTCGCCGCCGCTCGCAAGTGGACAGCTCTCAGTGATCTCACTCGACCTCGGCAATCTCCCGCCGAGCGCCGACGGCACGCGATCAGTGCTGTCCGAAATGCTCGACGGCTCGCTCGATATCTACCTGCAAGACGACACCGGGGTTGACTTCGTTTTCCTCGATGTCCACTCGTGTGACTGCGGCAGTTCGGAACCGGTTGGTGCGTGCTGCTTGCCCGCAGAAGTTCCGGGCGGTACGTGGCACTGTGCCGATCTCACGCAGACTCAGTGTGAATTCAATGGCGGAACGTGGTGGGGCCCGGCCTTCAACTGTGCCGAAGTGAACTGCGTCGGTCCGTGCACAACGCCACCGTGGGGCATGGTCGCGTGGTACCCACTTGAGCCGACCACTGGCACGATCTCGGACGACATCACGACGCTTCAGAATGACGGCGTCTACGGACCGCAGCAGACGGGCGGACCACTGTCAGTGCCTGGCGTCGTGGGCGGTGGCTACCTCTTCAACGGACAAGGCGACTTCATCAAGGTTCCGCCGTCGCCCTCGCTCGACTTTGGCTGCAAGCCCTTCTCGATCGACATGTGGGTGAAGCGGGCTGCTCCCGGCCCGGGTGCCGGATTCGTCAACCTCGTCGGCAACTATGGCAGCACCTCCGGCGGCTGGGTTTTCGGCATCGACGAGTCGACTGGCTTCCTCGAACTGCTGAGTGAAAGCAACTGTCTGCGTTGCATCGCGTTCTCGACGGGCGTGGTTCCCGTGAACGTGTGGACGCACGTAGCCATCTCCGTGTCAGGGTGCGATTGCAGCCAGTCGTGCTTCACCGCACCGAACCGTGCCGTTCAGTTCTACGTGGATGGTGTGCTGGCCGGGTCGGGCATCGCGTGCTGCGATCTGTCTAACCAGCCGGTACAGGCACCGGTGATCATCGGCGGTGCGGTCTGGTTTGTGGCGCCTTATCACGGCGCGATGGACGAGATCGAGATCTTCTGCCGTGAACTGCTCGACTACGAGATCTACGAGATCTGGAATGCTGGCTCAAGCGGCAAGTGCAAGCAGCACTGCCATGCAAGTTGGGATCGTCAGGTGTGCACCAACTTCGCGGCAACTGCTCCAGCCGACATCACGATCTGCAATGACGGCAGCACCTCGCAGAATTACACGTGGTTCGTCGCACCATCGGGCCTCTGCCCGGTGACTGGCGTGACCTATTCGCCATCGACGGGAACGACGACCGTTCCGCCGGGCGGCTGCGTGACAATTCCGATTTCCGCAAACATCAGCGGTGCGTCGAGTCTTGGGCCGGCCTGCTTCAACGTGACGTTCATCAACACCACGAACGGTCAGGTCTGCACCTCGATGGGCATGATGTACCTCGACATCTGCGGCATCGTGGTGAATCCGAACGAGCCGGTTGAATACGTACCGGGCGGCATCCCCACCGACCTCGTCTTCAACGTGATGAGCCCCATCGCTCAGAGCGTGCCGGTAAAAGTAAAGGTCATGCCGTCCGACATGGAATCGGAGAACGAAGCCGTTCGGCTCAACGGCCTGCCCCCGGGCACGCGCTACATCGCCAACCTCAGCCTTCAGCAGGGCCAGAACCCCGTCACGTTCTCGGTCCAGTACCTCGTGCCTGATTCGTTCCGCTGGTACGACCTCGTCTTCTCGGCCGATCTCGACGGCGACGGACAGTTTGAGCCGCTCTCGTCCATCGGATTCAAACAGGTCGCCCAGCCCGCATGTGTGGCCGACTTGAACGGCGACGGCGTCGTGAATGGTGCCGATCTCGCGATCGTCCTCGGCGGCTGGGGAGGCGGCGGTATCGCTGATATCAACGGCGACGGCGTCGTGAATGGTTCCGATCTCGCAATAGTGCTCGGTGCGTGGGGACCTTGCTAACGTTCGCGTAGTCCCCCCCGCACGAATTGTTACCTCGTGCCGCCCGCCGATTGAGATCGGCGGGCGGCTTTGGTTTTGATCGCTCTGGCATCGGGTCGAGCCCAAGCTCCCTCGGTCGGGCAGCCCCCTCCGCGCGCTGTCTAACCACTCCGTCCATGCAGTCAGCCGCACTTGGATCAGTACTCGCCAACAACTGCGATTGATCGCCGGTTGCGGTCTTCAGCGGCAACCACGCTTCGCGCTGGCTTCCCGCGCACGAAGCATTACCATAGTTTCGCTGGCCAGAGCATGCGTGGGGGAAGTCTGACGCGCGGCCTCAGACTCGCTGGCACCATGCCGGATGCTCCAACCATGCCGCCTACGGTCATCACCGCCACCAGTACTGAGTTGTTGAGGGCCCTGAACGATCCCGGTGCAAGCGCATGGGGTGCCTTCGTGGGGCGCTACCGACCTCTCATCGAGTGCTTCGCGCGGCGCTGCGGAATCGATTCAGAGACGGCTCGCGACATCGCCCAATCGACACTGCTTGAGTTCCACAGTTCGTATCGCCAAGGCACGTGCTCGCGCGAGCAAGGCCGATTGCGAGACTAGCTCTTTGGCATCGCGCGTCACCAGATCGCACGGGCTCGGCGCAAGAAGTCGCCGGCGCAGCTCACATGTGATCTCGCGGATTCTGAGATTGCCAGTCATTGGGAGTCGTCGTGGCTCAGGGAGATCCTACTGACGGCGCTGAATCGAACCCGTGCCGAAGTTGACCCCGACACGTTCGAGGCACTCGAACTTTTCGCACTCGCTGGCGCGCCGTCGCGTCGCGTAGCTGAATCGCTCGGAATCTCCGAGAACGCAGTCTACGGCGCCAAGCGTCGAGTGATGTCGCGGTTGAAGGCCATCCGCACGGAGTTAGACTCGCAGTTCTAAGTAGAGTCCTGTCGGTCCGCTCTCATGAACACGCTTGAGCCAGCAGTCGCATCCGTATGCCTCGATGATTCCGTCATTGAGCAATGGACCGTGGGCACCCTCACCGAGTGTGCTCACGACGCTGGGGAGAAGCACCTGAGCTCCTGCGCGCATTGTCGTATCCGGTTCGACGAACATGGCTCGGAAAGCGCGCTGCTTGAGCTGCTGCGTTCGGAACTTCCGGAAGAGATTGCGTCGCTTCGCCGCACGATCGAAGTATCTGCAGCTGACTGTGCCGGGTGCGAGGTGTCCGTTTCGTGCGACTCGTTCCCTAGCAGCCCGAGGCGAAAGTCATTCGGGCTGCGATCGACCAAAAAGCTGCGCGATGGCGGTCGATCGAGTCGTCCTGGGACACACATCGTTATCCGCTCTCTCTATGGACGGTGGCGATCCGCGCGAGAATGGAGCTTCGCGCGGCAGATTCGCGAGCAGCCTGGCCATTGCACTACGCGGACCGACCAAGGTCTCGCTGCTCGCATCCAGTAGTCGCTTCTACCTAACGGAGGAATTCAGGGCTCATGCTCTCTCGTGTCCTTTCCGTCGAGCGAGCATTGGTGCTCTCGCGGCGACACTCCTCTTCGCACCATCCGCGCTCGCGGGCGGAGGACTCGACCTAGCGATTCAACGGGTCGAGTTCAGCCAAGCGATCCAGACCGAGGAGCCTTCCAGCGTCCAAGTCCAAAACCGACCAACGATGGTCCGCGTCGAGGTGAGTTGGAATCAGGCCGACTTTCCGACCGGGCCCAACGTTTCCGCGACGCTCACGATCAATGGCACGCTCTTCCACGAGATGAACGACGATCCGCTAACGCTTGACGCGAGCGACGGACCTGGAAGCTTCGATCGGACGCTGAACTTCTGGGCCAACGTCAGCGCCAGTGTCGCACACTGCACTGTCGAGATTGACCCGGACGATCTCGTCGACGAGACGAACGAGGGGAACAACACGCTGACGTTCGATGAGCCGTTCGAATGTCGCAGCGATGTCACGATCGCGTACACGCGGATCAACTACTTGTCGGAAGGAAAGTCTGACGCAAGCATGGTCGGACCGGGCAGCGGCGAGTTGTTCGTTCGCGCGATCTATCCCATGCCCGACATCAACTATCTCGAGTGGCCATCGCTCCGCGTAAAGCACTCTGTCGATAATCCAACCGGAACAAGCGACGACGACGCATCGAAGCTGCTCGGGCGGATGAAGCTGGTGCGGTCGACGAGGAACGCGCTCTCCGCCGTCTAGAGGGCATCTTTCGCCGACAACTACTACGCATGGCTCCTTGGCGACTTGAATGGCAACGGGCCTAGGTCGCATCGCGTTCGGCAACACCGAATTCACCCGTTTCAAGCGCACGATCGCGCATGAGTTAGGTCACAACTACGGGCTGCACCATGCCGAAGAGTTCTTAGGTTAGTACGGAACTGACGTTCGACGACTGCTCGATCGTTCGATCATTCAAGATCAGTTCCTCGCTGGCATCATTTGGCCAGGACTGCTCATCGAAGACGCGTTCGTGAGTGTCGATGAGTACTTGCATGCCCTCAATCACGAGCGAATTGCATGTGACGCCGACGACGGGCGCGAATTCGCAATTTATATCATCAAGGATGTCGTGGGCCGCGTCGATCGCGGCGTCGTCACCATCGATGACGTATTCGAGCACATTGGCGGAGTACCCTCCGTTGATCACGCTGGCGCCACGCTGATCATTCGTTCGCTCGATGGCGCGCAAATGATCGATCAAGTTGCACAGATTCCGATGCTGCTCGGTGACGGCGGCGAGGCGAGCGCGTCACAGTTCGTCGCATCATGGGTTGTTGCCATAGGTGCACTCATCGCCGACCGCATCCAAGTCGTCGACGCGCAGAGCGGCGTGGTGCTTGCCGAGCGCATCGCGTCACTCAACGTTCCTAGCGGGACGTTTACCAACGTACAGCCGGGCGCGACGCTCACAAACGGCCTGCAAGTCACGTGGGCCGTGAGCGATCAGGACAGGGGCCAGCTAGACACGCTCCTCTTCTACTCGTGGGACAATGGTGTGACTTGGGTGCCAATCGACGTCGGGCGCGGCGAGGCGTCGTCGGTACTCCTCGATACGTCGGCTATGCCCGGCAGTGCGCCCAAAGCGGGACGTTTGCTGCTCAAGGCGTCAGACGGCTTCCATACCACGGACGTCCAAGTGGCTAACCTCTCGCTGCCAAATAAGAAGGCGTCGGAAGTTGCTATTCTTTCGCCACGCGATGATCAGACCTGGCGCGAAGGCGTTGGCTTCATTCTCACCGCGGCTGCGGTCGACATCGAGGACGCAGGAAGTCTTGATGGAGCGGCAGTTCAGTGGAGCTCGAGTCTCGACGGTCCACTCGGAAGCGGGCGGACGCTCTACGTGCCGGGTTTGTCCGTCGGGTCGCACGAGATGTGCGTCGAAGCTACCGACTCCGACGACATGACATCTGCTGCTTGCGTGACGCTCGTCGTTGCCGCGACGACGCCGCCGCCCAGTTGCTGCACCAGTGGACTTCGCATCGACGGGAGTCGCATCGCGCATCCAGGCGGACCGCCGTAACTCAACGAGTACTTTGAGATCGGCGGAACTCCGGGAATCTCACTCAACTGCATCTACTGCGTCGTCATCGGTCCCGGCGGCGTGGTCGACGACCTCGTCAATCTCTCCGGCCACACGACGTCACCGACCGGAAGGTTCCTCTGCGGGCAGACATCACCTCTTCCGTTTTGGGGTGTCGTTCCAAACCTCGTCGATGATCTGAACTTCCTCGACGCGGGCGAGCGCACGCACATGCTTGTCTGCGGCTGTGGCGGGGTGACGATCCCACCGGGGGGCGATCTCGACACGAACGACGACGGCATACTCGACATCGTCCCTTGGGACTGCGTCATCGATTGCGTGCGCCTCGTGGACGCGATTCCAAATCCCATCGCACCCGACTGCGGGATGACCGTGGGGCCGCAGGCGAATGGATCCCTGCCCCCCCACGTCTATCGCTGTATTCCGAGCGGAACGTGGCGCATCGGGCAGGCCTCGTTGCCGGGGAGCGCCGACACGCCGGGGGCTGGCAACCTCGGTTGCGGTCTGACTGGCGACATCGATGGAGACGGCACGGTGGCTGGACCGGATCTAGCTTTCCTTCTCGGCGCATGGGGCACACCGGGCGGACCGACCGACCTCGACGGCGATGGAACCACCGGCGGTGGCGACTTGGCGATCCTCCGAGGCGCGTGGACAGGCGGCTAACGCGTGCGTCAGCTCAACATCCGCGCATTCTGCGACGCCTCGTGCTCACTGGCCGGGGCGTCGTTACTTTATCGATGTCGTACAACCACCTCGAGCGCGAGCGCGCACCAAAGCGTTCGCCCTGATATCCATCATCACCATCCCATGACGCCTCCTGAGCCGAATCGCGCTATCACGCCTGACCCGGACGAAGCGACAATACTTCTCCAGCGCGCTGCGGCTGGCGACCCCCTGGCAGCCGAACAACTCTTTCCGCTGGTGTATGACCGACTGCGGGCACTCGCTGGGGTGTACATCCGGGGACGCCCTGAGCACACCTTGCAAGCGACCGCGCTCGCGCACGAGGCGTATCTTCGATTGGTCGCTGCGAGTGACGCGCCGAACGATCGTGAGCATTTCCTCGCGATCGCCGCTACCGCGATGCGGCAGATCCTCGCCGATCACGCGCGGCGACGCCTGCGGCTGAAGCGCGGCGGCGGGCAGGAGCGGGTGTCGCTCGACGTCGCGGCGGCGCAGTCTGAGCGCGAAGAAGAGGATCTCGTGGCGCTGCACGTCGCACTGGAGCGTCTCGCTCGCGCTGATCCGCGCCGCTACCGCGTCGTCGAACTGCGTTTTCTTGGCGGCCTCACCGTCGGGGAAGCCGCCCTCGCGATGGATGTGTCAGAACGGACGATCGAAAGCGACTGGCGCGTCGCGCGGGTGTGGCTTCAAACGACGCTCGGCGGAGAAGAGTAAAGCGAGGTGTTAGACTTCGCTCATGCCCGACATCATGACTTGTGCGACGAGTCGGAGCGCCGTCCGCCAGTTCGCGGTGTCGTCCTCGGTCCACTCTCTAGGCGCGACATCGACCATGGCACCGACGATCTCGTCCACCACGATCGGATAGTGCTCGCGCCTCACGCCGTACTTCACGTGGTGCCGTCCAAGATCCCGAAGGACTTCGCGCAGTGCCTCAGGACTACGCATATGTGCGACGACGAAGTCGATGGTGGCACCTAACCTCGCCCGCTGCGGACCAAGGTCGGCGGGGAACATGGATCGAAAGTGCGGGGCTCGCATAAACAGTCGCTCGTAAAACCGCTCGGCGAAGCGACCCTCAAGCGGGCCCAGCAACTTGGCACTTCGATCAAGGCGATCGCCGAGATCGTTGTCAGTTTGTACCCCACTAGGGGCGCCGGAAGACGAGAGCGGATGGCGGCTGACAGGCATGCGTCTTCAGTACCACGCGGCTTGGACTGGCCCGGCGCAGCAATTCGGGACAGATTCCCGTCACGCTCGCCGATACCTTAGTCGGTCCCGCATGTTCGAAAGAACGCCGCCGCCCGAAGCGACTGATCACCTGCCCGCTGCTGACGCGCGGTTGCGGGCGGCGCTCGACCTCTTTGCCGAGGTCTGCGATCTCGAGAACGACGCACGCGACCAAGCACTCCAGGTTCGTTGCGGCAACGATGCGGAACTGCTTGCTCGCGTCCAAGTGCTGGTCCGCCGCGATCGCGCCGACCGGCTGGCGCAGTCGAGCGTCGGCCACGCGGTGCAGACTGGTGGTGGCGCGCAACTCGCGATGAGCCTCGTGACGCGGGCCGATCGCTCGCCCCTCCCGCTTCTCCAAGGTCGCTATCGAATTCTCGGGCTCCTTGGCGAAGGCGGCATGGGAACGGTCTACGAGGCCGAGCAGACGTCGCCGCGGCGGCTTGTCGCGCTGAAGTCGTTGCGACCGAGCGCGTTCGGAGGCGAGCAGGCACTTCGGCGCTTCGCGCTCGAAGCGGACGTCTTGGCGCGACTTCAACATCCGGCTATCGCTCAGGTGTACGAGGCTGGGTTCGGCGAGGACGACGCCGCCGGACCCGCGTGGATTGCGATGGAACTCGTGCGTGGAAAACCACTCGTCGCCGCAGTGCAGGCACAGAATCTCCCGCGCCGCGCACGACTTGATGTCTTCCTTCGCGTCTGCGATGGAGTGAGCTTTGCCCACCAGAAGGGCGTGATTCATCGCGATCTCAAGCCGGGCAACATTCTGTTAGGCGAGACTGAAACGGACGACACCGGTGACGGGCCTGTGGTGAAGATCCTCGACTTCGGCGTCGCCCGCGTCCTCGGCGATGGTTGGGGAGACCTCACCGCGCTGACCGGCCCAGGACAGATGGTCGGAACGCTGCCGTACATGAGCCCCGAGCAGGTCGCCGGAGACCCCGACGCCGTCGACGTGCGGACCGATGTCTACGCACTCGGAGTAGTTCTCTTCGAACTCCTTGTTGGTCGCCGACCGTTCGATCTGAGCGGACGCGGGGCACAGGAAGCGATCCGCATCGTTCGTGACGATGCGCCGCCGTCGTCGTCGTCGATCGATCCGACGTTGAAGGGTGATCTGGATGCGATCGTGAGCTGCGCGCTGGCGAAAGATCCGCGCCAGCGCTACCAATCAGTCGCCCTCCTCGCCGAGGACATTCGCTCGCACCTCGCGGGGGCACCAGTCGCTGCGCGGTCGAACTCGCGCTGGTACGTAATCGCCCGACATGCGCGGCGCTCCAAAACGCCGATCGCGATCGCACTCTGTGTAGTGGTCGCGGTGATCGCGTTTGCAGTTCGCGCCTCGATCGAAGCGACGCGCCAAACCGAGCTCGCGGCCGAGGCAGAAAACGCCACCACAGTTGCAGAGGCTGCCAAAACCGTGCTCGCTGAACAGCTTTCGTCGGCGCGACTCGAACAGGCGCGGCTCTTGAGCGCGCATGGAAATGTTCCGACCGCGATGGAAATCGTCAGCGCAGAAGCGACGCATCGAAACGACTCGCACATTCAGTGGGCAACGCGCGACATTGCGGCCCGACATCCGTGCGTCGCGACGATGCAGACCCACACCGGACCTGTTCACCTCGTCGCGCTCGTCGGCGATGGAAGCCTGTTGCTCTCTGCTGCCGAAGACGCGTGCGCTGTGTTGAGCGACGCTGAAGGTCGAGTGATTACGAGTGCGGAGCTGGGCAGCCCAGCGACCGCCGGCGCGTACGACGCATCAAGAGAGCGCGTCGTCGTCGGCCTCGCAGACGGACGTGTTGACGCGCTCGACGCATACACGCTCGCGCCGCACGGAACGATCGCGCGGCACTCAAGCGCGGTCCGCGCGGTGGCGTGTTTCGACGGCATGATCGCGAGCGGCAGTGTCGGTGGATCGTTGATCGTGACGGGAGAGGATGGACACGCCGTGCTCACGCGAAAGCGAGCGTCCACGATCGGCGCGCTCGCATTTTTAGACGTGAACACGCTCATTCTCGGCGATGACGCTGGAGAAGTCGTGCGCATCGATCTCGACGATGGCGAGTCGCGCGTCATCGAACACCACGATGGGTTCGTCGGCAGCGTTCTCGCCGACCGACTACGGCGGCGCGTTCTCTCCGGGTCCGGTGACCGAACGATGCGTGTCTTGGATCCCGACACCGGGCGCGAAATCGCGTTGATTGACGTTGGCAATGGGACGGTACGCGGCCTTGGCGTTGACGACGCCACGGGCGATCTCTTCAGCTGTGGCTGGTGGTCGATGGACCGCTGGGACCGTCGGTTCGTGGCGAAGCGCCGCGTCGCATCTCCGCCCGACAGTCCCTACTGCGCTCAATTTGACACGGCAATCGGCCTTGCCATCACCGGCCATCGCGACGGCGTCATCCGGCTGTGGTCGGTGCAGAGCAACGCCGTCAACGGCGGTGGACTCGCGATCGCTGGACTTGAGGGAAGACCAACCTGCGCGCTGTCACCGGACGGATCGCTCCTCGCCTGCGGCGACGGCGAAGGATCGCTCTTGGTCTACGACGCACGGGCGGGTGTCCTCATTGCCCCCCTTCCGTCGCACGCGCGCCGCGCCCGCTCTGTCGCTTTCGATGCAACCGGCTCGATGGTGGTGAGCGCTGGCGACGATGGTGTGCTCCAAATTGCCGACGCGCGAACGGGCTCGCCCATCGCGCGGGCGCGCGGCGTCGAGCCAGTGACGACGTCGTCGGTCGCGTTCTCTCCGAACGGCCGACTTGTCGCCGCGACCTTCAGCGATCGCTCGGTCCGGATCCTCAGCGTGCCAGCGCTCGACGTTGTCGCGACGTTGCCGCTTGGAAGTCAACAAGCGCTCTCCGCAGCTTGGTCGCCGGACGGTCGCGTCATCGCGACGACCGCCCGCGACCAGATGGTGAGGCTATGGAGCGTCGACGGCACCGAACTCGCCCAGACGAAGTGCGTCGAGATTCCATGGGCACTCGCGTTCTCCTCTGACGGCGCGTCACTCGCGGTGAGTACCTGGGGGCGCGTCATCGACCTGTACGACGGGACATCGCTCGCGCTGACGCGGCGCCTCACCGGCGCTGCTGGTCTCATGACATCGGTGGTGTGGCTTGCTTCGACGTCGACCGACGCCGACGACGGTCCGATGATTCTCGCAAGTTCGGCGGACGGCACGCTTCGTGTGTGGGATCCGCGCGATGGTCGCGAGCTCTTTGAGTTCACCCCGTTCGTGCAGGGCGAGGTCGTGTCGTGCTCAGCCGATGCCAGTGGGTCCACCATCGCGGCTACCGGCGGCGCAGGCGAGTCTGCGTGCTGGAGTCTGCGGCGCTGGGATGCGTGGGCGAAGACGGCGAAGAACTTCAGGAAGAGCCCAGAGTAGAAACGAAGTGGGGGTTCGGGGCTACTCACCCCGAACCCACCTCGAACCGAAAGGCTTGCGAGCCTCACTCTGAAGCCATTACCGCCACTTATGAGCACCAGTCGAGTGTCACGGTCATTTCGTAGTCACCCTTCGCGCCGAGGAAGCCTGAGACTTGGACGTAGTACGTCCAGCCGGGTTGCGCTGTGAACGAGACCTTGCTCTTGCGATTGAACCCAGAGATCTGACACCCAGATCCGGAGTAATCGTCGTTGCAGTCAATGAGGACCTGCGCGCACTCACCGTGCTCACCGATACGCCACACCGTAAGCACTGTGTCGAAGTTCGTGCCCGGGTGGCAGAGCGAAATGGTTAACTCGGAATTGGGAATAATGCAGGGCGATTCGAAGAAGTACCACGTGCTCGCGCCTTCGCCGTTCACGCAATTCGCGAGGTCGGAACCGAGCGGCTTGTCGAGGTTCGTACCAGTGACCGTGCCCGACACGGGGTTATATATCTTAATCGCGTGCTGGCAGTCCGCTCCGTCGGGGGTGTAGAACACGCCCATCAATCCATCGCCTTGGATGCCCTGAAATCCACCGACGCGGATCTTGTAGTGCTCACCCTCGTTCACCTGGATCGTCACCTGCGAGCCGAAGTCGCAGCCCGCAACGTCGTCGCTGCACCCGAGGAACGTCGCAAACGAAATGCCTACCGGACATGCGGAAAGGCCAGGAATCGTAGAGCCGTAGATCGCGATCTTCGTGTCCCATCCGTTGTTGCAGGTCGAGACCGAGAGTGTTCCATCGCCCTGCGAGACGAACTCGAACCAGACGTCGCTGCCGATCTGCGTGTAACCATTGACGTTGCAGCCGCCGGATGCGGGAATCGTTGGACCGTCGGTGTCAGCACCGATGTTGCAGACTTGAATAAATCCTGGCGTGATGAGCTGTGCGTTGGCGCAATGGTCGTTCGCCGGGGCACTCGGGCACGGTCCCCACGCACCGAGGAGCACCGAAAGATCGGCTGCGTTGACGATGCCATCGGAGTTGAAATCAGCGCTGGCATTGCCGCCCCACTGACCCAAGAGAATGCTGAGATCAGCGGCGTCAACCGAGCCGCTTTGATTGAGGTCGCCGGTGCAAATACACACCGCGCCGGCGACGCCGCCCTGGGGTGCGCCATCTTTCATTGGCATGCGGTCTTTGGCTGGGGCCATCATCGCCAACAACGTTGGCACGAGAAACGTCGAGAGAAGCATCGGTGTGATCCTTATGAGTGTGGCCGCACAACGACGTCTCGCGAGAGTCGCCGGTCCGCAGCCTCTGACTTGGCACCACGCTGACCGTCGCCAAGGAGCGCAGACATTCCTGCGTGAATTCTGCGTGCTTTCACGGGAGCCGACTTCGCCACCGTCCCGAGCGGCGTGAGCGACAAGGAGCGTCGGGCAACTTGGACTGACCCATCGCACGCTTCGATGCACCTGCGCTGCATCGGCCTTCTCTACGTCGAGAGTCGTGTCCCGTCACGCGGGACGCGCGATGTCGCTGCGCGAGTTCCTCGGAATGGGCGGCGAGTTTCAACGAGAGAGACCGCACCCCTGACCACTCGACGATCTCGCGGTAGGGACCCGTTCAGCCGCAAACGCCGACCGCCGAGCTGCATTCGAATGTGGGTTGCCGCTGTGGACTCTGTGTGGCCCCTGTGGACTGGCTAACAGATGTTTCGACTCTTCTCCGCGGTCTCCGCGTCTCCGCGTGAACGCCTTTGGTTTGGTCATGAACTCGAACCCGTAATGTCCTGATTCAGAAGTTCGCCCCGACGTCAGGGCAAAACGCTAACGCCCCGATGGCACCAACACCGGCGCCGCTGGCTTTCGCTCCGGCGTCGCGGGCTGAGCCGCAGGAGCAACTGACTCGGGCTTCACGATGCCGTCGCGGGTTGCAATCCGCTTCGCCAGTGATACCCCCGAGTTGAGCGCGCCTTCCATATAGCCAACGAATGCGTAGCAGCAGTGTTCACCCGCGAAGTGCACGCGCCCGCCAGCGCCCTGTCGTAGCGCGGGGCCGACCGTCGTGACTTCTCCGGGTGCGGGGAATGAATAGCCAGCGGCAGTCCAGCGCTCGCCCGGCCAGTTCATGAAGCGTGCTTCGACGAATTGCGCGGTAAAGCCGGGATAAATAGTTTCGAGTTCTTTCGCATACGCCGCGTCAACTTTATCTTTCTCAAGGGCGATGCACTTCTCCGCAGCTTTTCCGCCGGAGAACGCGACCATGGCTACGGCACCTTCACCCGATTGATTGTCCGTTCCGTCCCATGTCTGACTCGCCATTCCATCAGTGAGACTGTCGGGGCTCAATCCCTTTTCCTTCCAGAAGCGCGACTTGAGCTTGGCTAGGTACTTGACGTTTGTTCCCATCTGAATTCGCGTCGGAGGGTTCAACGTCGCGGGAAACGGCGGATCAAACGCGATGTTCTTCCACGTGCTGGGCGGTACGGCGACGACGACGTCATCGCATTCAATCGTGCGACCATCGGCGCATTCGACCACCACGATGTCGCGCTTCACCGTCACGCGCGTTACAGCGAGCTTCGTCGCGATGCGCGCTGCGCCGATCGCCTCAGCGAGTTTCGTCGCGAGCTGCTGATTGCCGCCCTTGCAGCGGTAGACCTCGCTGTCGGTCCAGTATTTTTCTCCGCCGCCACCGGCGATCGACGCGAGCATTCCTAGATAACTTTGACGTTCGGTCTCGACGCCGTTGTCTGACGAGGCCTGGACATGCAGCGCTCGCTTCACGAGCGCCGAGAGATCTTGCGCGTCGATCCAAGTCTGGACACTCCGCTTATCGAGTTCGGCGGCGTTCGGCGACGTCCACGGCGCGTCGGCGATGACCTTCGCCGCATCAATATTCATGGCGATCGTCGCTGCTTCGAGGGCTTCCCAAAGCTCGTTGGATTCCTTCTCTTCGAGGACCTTGCCGTCGAGGCGAATCGGCGCGATCGCATCCTCATCTTCGGTGACGTCGAGAAACTCGAGTCCGAACTTCGACGCATAGCTCACCCACGTTGGATGATTCGAGCCGATCAGTTCGCCGCCACCTTCAACGTTCTTTCCAGCGATGAAGTCACCGAAACTCAGCACGCGCCCGCCGGTGCGACTGCGGGCTTCCACGACGGTGACGTCGTAACCAGCGGCGACAAGTTCGTGCGCGCACGCGAGGCCGCCGAAGCCGCCGCCAATCACAACGACGCGCTTGGTGCCAGCCGCACCGATGGCGCGACTTCTCGCGCTTGGCGCAATGAATCCCAGAGCCGGGCTGCTGAGCAAGAGACCAGCAGCTCCCGCGAGCGTCGCGCGCAAGACATCGCGACGGCTTGCTGGCGTAGAAACGAGACCGCCGTAGCGGCGACCAAGACGAACGTAGAGCGATTCGGACACGGTTGGACTCTCCAGAATTCAGACAGGCACGCAAGCCAAGGCACAGGCAAGCGCACAAGCACGGGCGACGTGCGGATTCTACAAACCGTCCCCGCCGCAAATCCCTTGCGGCGGGGACGGAGGTTCACTGAGGCGGTCGGACGACTGCGTGTGTGGTACGACTGGCGGCGTCATTCATCGTTGGTGGGACCGACGCCAAGCATCCACAGTTTGAAGAAGTTCATGATCTGCTGCTTCGTGAGCTTGTTCGCGTTCAAGTTGAACGCAACCTTGCTCGACGACGGCGTGTCGCTGCCCGAGATCATTGTGTCGACGTATCCGATTCGCCCGGTGAGCGAAGGGACGGAGTCGTCGACATAAAAGAACGCATCTTCGTCAGACATCTTCTCGAAGGCCGCTGACTCGGTGGAGGCAGACTTATTCTTCTCTTCGTTGAAGCGAAGGTTGAACTCGTAATAGCCCTTGCCGTTCGTCGCACGACTCGGATCTTCCACCCACTTGATAGACCCGGTGACGACATCGTCGAACTCCTTGCCATCAAGCGTGTAGTGGAAGCGAATTCCGTCGGTGAACCAGTTGCCGGTCTCGTAGTCGTAGTCGAGACGACCATTGACCACCGTACGCGGATAGCTTTCGGCGGGACCCTTGCCGAGTTCGATGCCTTCGAAGCGCATCGGATCAGCCTTCTTCACTTTGATCTCGACAGTCTTGTCTCCAACCAGTCGCTTGTAGGTGTACGAGGCGAGGCCTTCTTTCTTCTCCGCCTTGCCGACAAGCTTGCCTTGGAAGAGATCTTTGAACGCTGGCGCGCGACCGATCGCGTTGACGTCGATGCGAAGCCGACTCTCGCCGTCGGCGTCGCCCGCACCAAGGTTGTACGCGCCGCTGGCAGTGTCGATTGGCACCGTGCCGACCCACTTGCCGACGGACCGCTTCTGCTTCATGTCCTTCGGATTCATGACCATGAGATCGATGGCGAATCCAAGTTGAGCTGCTTGCTTCTGCCGGCCCAAGGTGCTCGTGTAGAGATTCGGCTGACGAGTGATCTCTCCCGTGAACTGCGTCGTCTTCGCGACGACAAGATCGAACTTGTAGAGATCCTTCGCGCCGACGGCGGCTGAGCCTTCTTTGAGATCGCCTGAACTATCCTTCTTCGTGCGCGTGTTGAACGTGATTTCCATCGTGCCCGCGATGACGTCGGTCTCGCTCATCGCTGCGTCAGCGGAAGTTGCGGCAGGTGGTGCCGGCACCGCGGGCTTGGCGGTCGGCGGTACCGCCAGCGGTACGGTCGGCTTCGCTGGCGCGGCGGGTGGAGTCTGCGCTACCAATGTTTCGACCGGTGGCGGCGCCAATGGTGTTGCCATTGCGCCACTCGCGAGCGTTGCGACGAGAACGAGCGTGATCGCGTTACGTGTACGAGACATTTGGACCATGAGAAGTACTCCTTGCAGACCATTCCCCTTTTTCGAAAAGGGGGGGGTGGACCAACGTGGAAGACGTGTGTTCGTCGGAGTGCTCAGCCTGAGGACGGCCAGCGGCGACCCTCACGACGGCTCCCGCGCGTCAGGTGCGATTCTCGCAGTTGCGAGGTTTGTGATTTTATCAAGTTCGATTCGGCAGACGAGCGTGCGCGAGCCAGGATGCAAAAATTTTTGCGCAGCCGGGCGCTCGAACGTGAAACACGCGCCGAGAGTTTCCGGAGCGGCTGCGCAGGGGTCGTGATGGACTGCTAGTGAAAGTCCCGCGACATCGCGTCGATCGCGTCGGCCTCGGCACTCGCGTCCTCGACGTGGTGCACGAGTAGGTGCACGACGTCGTCGCGACGCTCGACGATGCCGTGGGCAAGGAGGATGACCGAGTTCCGCACCGCCTTACGACAACGGGTGTAGATCTTGGGACGGATGATGAGGTTCGCAATACCGCTTTCGTCTTCCAGCGTCACGAAGACGATACCTTTGGCGGTTGATGGACGCTGACGAACGAGGACGATGCCCGCGACTGCCACGCGCGTTCCTTGCGGCGTGAGGCGGTCGTTGCGCAGCACACCACACGGAACCGCGCCGCGCGCTGCGATGCGCGGGCGGACGCATGACATCGGATGCTGCTTGAGCGAGAGGCCCACTGCGGTGTAGTCGTGCGCGACTGCGGCGAGATCGCTGACGGGTGGGAGGCGGCTGGTGGGTTGGCTGAGCCCTCGCGAGCGAAGCGGAGGAGGATTTCGTAACTCGTCGTAGTAGTTGGGTACGAGTTTCTCTTCGGGTGGGCCTGCTGTGGACTCGCGCACCCCCTCCGCCTCGCTGCGCTCGGCACCTCCCCCAGCCGAAGGCTGGGGGAGGATGCGGGGCGCGCTGGTGTGCATTTCCATATCTGCGGTTTCGGCTTCGGCAGCGGCTTTGGCTTTAGCCTCGGCTGCTGCTGCTTCGGCTTCGGCCCTGCTCTCGGCTGTTCTGCTGGCTGCTGTCTCGCGTGCATCACGCGCCTCCCACATCGGCAGCGACTCGTCGCGGAGCGAACGGATCTGCCACAGCGCGTGCTGGCGATCGAAGCCCATCGACCGGAACGCATCGGCGGCGGCGAGACGGCGCAACGTTGCCACGCGCACGTCACTTGAGCGCCAGAGTGATTCGATCGTCGCAAACGGGCCGTCGCGCTCGACAGCGCGCTCGACGAGCACTGCCTCGTCGGCAGACACGCCGCGCACCAAGCGAAGGCCGAGACGAATCGCTGGCTGATCGCGCGCGATCGATGGCTGCCGATTCGGTACGCACATCGACGGGTCGCGCAGGAGCGCTTCGCGCTCGCGCTGGCGCGAGGAACTTTTCGCGCCAGCGCGTCGATCCGTTGGGTCGAGCGGCCACCAGCCGCACATAGCAACAGGCGACGCAGCGGTTGGCCCGGCGAAGTTGACCGATTGCTCCAACTCCGCCAACGGGTTCGACCGTTCCAGTGTGCAGTCCCAGCGACTCGCGTTCACGTCGACGGCGCGCACGTGGACGCCGTGCTCGATCGCATCGCGCACGATTTGAGCTGGCGCGTAGAAACCCATCGGTTGGCTGTTGATGAGCGCTGCCGCGAAAGCCGCAGGCTCGTGGCACTTCAACCACGATGAGACGTACACCAGAAGCGCAAACGACGCCGCGTGCGACTCGGGGAAGCCGTAGCCGGAAAAACCTTGGATCTGTGTGAAGACTTGCTGCGCGAACTTCTGCGTATAGCCGCGCGCGAGCATGCCTGATTCCAGCTTCGCGGCGAATTCGGCGAGTCGGTTTCCCTTGCGTTTCCATGCCGCGATCGCGCGGCGCAGTTGATCGGCTTCACCGGGGGTGAAACCGGCGGCGACGATTGCAAGTGACATCGCTTGTTCTTGAAAAAGCGGTACGCCGAGCGTTCTACTCAGGATGGCCTTCACGGCATCGTCGGGATAGTTGATCGGTTCTTCGCCGTTGCGCCGCCTGAGATATGGATGAACCATGTCGCCTTGAATGGGACCGGGGCGCACGATCGCGACCTCGATGACGAGGTCGTAGAACACGCGCGGACGCAGTCGAGGCAGCATGGACATCTGCGCGCGCGATTCGATCTGGAAGACACCGACGGTATCGGCGCGACAAATCATGTCGTAGACGAGCGGGTCTTCTGCGGGAATGGTGTGGAAAGCCAGGTGCTCCTTCTGCATCGCTTCGCTCAGCATCTCCCCCGCCGAAAGAGCGGAGATGTCTTCATTCACTAAATCAATAGCCTTCCGAATACACGTCAGCATTCCCAGCGCCAAGACATCCACCTTCAGCATGCCCATCGCGTCGATGTCGTCCTTGTCCCATTCGATCACGGTGCGATCGGCCATCGCTGCGTTCTCGATAGGCACGATTTCGCAGAGCGGCCCATCGGTGATGACGAACCCTCCAACATGTTGCGAGAGGTGGCGCGGGAATCCCAGAATCTCAGTGGAAAGCGCGGCAAGCTGGCGGATTGTCGGATCGCGCGGGTTGAGACCAATTTCGCGCACACGTTCGACGTCGACTGCGCCGTCGTGCCACCAATCAATGCCAGAAGCGAGACGATCGACACAGTCGAGCGAGAGTCCGAGTGCTTTACCGACGTCGCGCACAGCGCTTCGGCCGCGATAGGAGATGACTTCGGCCGTCAACGCGGCCCGATCACGACCATATTTGCGGTAGAGGTATTGAATGACTTCTTCGCGTCGCTCGTGTTCGAAGTCGACGTCGATATCGGGTGGCTCGTTGCGCTCTTTACTGATGAAACGCTCAAAGAGGACGTCGATGCGATTCGGGTCGACCGCCGTGATGCCAAGGCAGTAACACACTGCGGAGTTCGCAGCGGCGCCGCGCCCTTGGCAGAGGATGTCGCGACTGCGGGCAAACGCAACGAGGTCGTGGACAGTGAGGAAGTACTGCGCGTAATGCAGGTCGTCTATGAGGCGAAACTCGTACTCAATCTGGCGACGCACTTTGTCGGGGATTCCGCCAAGAGCATGACTGAAGGTATGAGTGGTTGGATACCGCTCGGCAGCACCGCGCCACGTGAGATCACGCAAGTGACTCATTGCCGTTGTGCCGGGCGGCACGACTTCTGAAGGGTAGCGATAGCGCAGTTGATCGAGCGAGAATCCCGCGGTGCGATCGGCGAGTTCGGACGCGCGAGCAATCGCGTTCGGCAGATCGGAGAAGAGCGTCTCCATCGCTTCGGGCGATCGCAGATGACGTTCGGCGTTCGGGAAGAGCGAGTACCCAGCGCGATCCAGCGTGCAGCCACGACGAATGCAAGTCAGAACATCTTGGAGCGGCCGCCGCTCCGGCACGTGGTAGTGGACGTCATTGGTCGCAACTAACGGAACGCTGGTCCACTCTGCAAGCATGACGAGTTGGCGTGAACGCAATTCGTCATCAGCATCGCCGAGCCGTGTGATTGCAATCGAAAGACGATCACCCAAGGCGCGACGCAGGCCTTCGACGAGCTCCACGAACGCGCCATCCAGCATTCGCGCTACACTTCGTGGTGGCAGCACGGTGCAGAGAAGCCCATCGCCTTGGGCATGCTCAAGGAGGTCGTGAACCGACAGATGGCACGCACCCTTGGCTGCTCGGCGTTTGCCCAGCGTGAGCATGCGGCAGAGTTGACCGTACGAGGCGATGTCCGTCGGATGCACCAAGATCTCGCACGCGTGATAGGGAGACGAAGGTTGCGATGTGTCGATACCGATGCGACTGCCGACGACGAGATGGATTCCGTGCGCCTTCGCCGCCACGTGCGCTCGCACGATCCCCGCTAGTGTGTGGCGATCGGTGATGGCAACGGCGCGGTATCCGAGTTGAGCGGCGCGCTCGACGATCTCTTCGGGATGGCTTCCTCCCAGAAGGAATGAGAAGTTGCTTGTCACGGATAACTCGACGTAACGCGCCGAAGCCGAACCTGCGCTTCGCCTGTCGCTCCGTTCTTCATCACTCTTAGAAATTGGGGGAACTGGCCTAAGAACTGGAACGATCGTCGCGCCGCTCTGCCAAGGATGCGCCCGATGTTTCGGTGCCGGAAGTTCAGGCATGGCGTGCGGCTCCTCCAGCGCGTGCGCCAGACAGCGTCAAAGCCCAACAGCGGAGCGTCAAAGCCACGCCCCTTGTACGAACCAGCGTCCGATGGCAGGGTCGAGCCAGATCCAGAGCCACAAGCCGTTCTCGAGAAGAACACGCCGATAGAGCCGCGTGCGCAGCGCTATTGATAGGTCCTTCGCCGTCCCTGTCCACCAACGGTCGTCGATGCGTTCGCTTCCGGCTACGGCAACGATGCCATGACGTTGGCCGCGCCAATGCAGTGCAACGAACGGCGCCTTAGTTCCACCTTCGACGGTGATCGCCTCCGGCGTCGCCCAGAGTGCGGTAGGTCGTTCCGCTCGTGGCAGGACGGCCAAATGCTGTGCGTCGCGGAGATCCGCTGACGCTTCATTCGGTTCACTCGGTTCATCGGTCACTGCAACGAGCCGCGCGAATCCTTCCGGTTCATGAATAGCCGCAGGCATCGGACGCATCACCGATGCCGGACCGAAGCGCGCCATGAGGACATCGATGCACTCGTTGATGCCCGGATCGAGCGAGGCCGGATCGAGCGAGGCCGGATCGAGCGAGGCGGCATCGAGTGAGGCCGCATCGGTTAGACCCGATTTACGCAGGAACGTGTGATCGGCGTGTGTGATATCGAGCGACACACTGAGCGTCGCCATACGAGCGACGCGCGGCGCTGAGAGCACGAGGGCGTCGACGCCGAAACCCATGTGGAGCGTCTCAAGCCGAGGCGCGAGCAACGACCAGAGATGCCCGCGACGTCGACTTGGTCGCCCGAGATGCACCTCGATGACCACCGGAGACGCGTCGGAACGGACGGCTTCAAGACGCATCGTGCGGGCACCGCGCTCACGTCGCTTCAGGCGACGGCACAGGCGCTGCAACAAGTCGGCGGCGGCGATCTCCAGCGTTTCACGATCCGAAACCGGACCTGCGAAGACGCGTTCAACGCGGCACGACAGCGCGAGACGCACCGGGTGAAGAGGCTCAGGCAGACGACCAAGCGCTTGGTCGATGCGGCGGAGCGGATCGCAAGACGTGCAGCGATTCCGCGAGTTGCCGAGTGCTCTTGATGGACTCGATCGCCCACCAGACGTCGCACTGGAACGCTTCGTTGCATGCGCGAAACGACCTGCGAGTTCGTCGCGCTCAAGATCGAAGACTTGATGCACGCGCTCAACCTGCACTTCGCGCAGCGCGGCAACATCAGATTCGTCGAGTCGCAGTGCTTCGATAGGCAGCGGGCTCAGTACTGCACGCTCGCCGTCATGTGGCACCGCGACGATCGCCGACGACCCGAAACGCGATACCCCCCACGCCGCGCCGACACTTCCCGCGATGGCGACGCGCGCCGTAACACCAAAGCGGCGGAGTCGCCCATGGAGATCCGTGAGGAACGCATGTTCTGCAGCGGACCCGGGGCCTTCTTGTAAGGCCCCTTCGGACCCTAGGCCTTCTTGTAAGGCCCCTTCGGACCCTAGGCCTTCTTGTAAGGCCCCTTCTGATCTACTACTGCGGTCAAAGACTCCTTCGCGATCAGCGATCTCGACCCGGACGCTGTGCTGCAACGCGAAGAGCGCCTCACAGCCAGTGACATCAGCGAGTAGACCATCGGGTTCGTCGAGCGCGACGATCGGCGCGAAACGCAAGAGCCAGGCAGCGAGCCGGCGCAGCGCGGTGCGATCGCCCGCTACGTCTTCTTCGAATACGCAACAAGGTTCAAACGACGATCGAGACGACTCCTGTGATTGACACATCGCTCGGGCTTGAGCCAACGTCATGCCAACTCGTACGCCAGCAATCAATGCAAGCGGACAAGCAGTCACTACGACATGCGCTCCATGGCTGATGCGCGTTACGAGCGTCGGCTGTCGATCGTGATGACGCCAGTTGCCACGTTCATTCGATGATCGGGATACGACCTCTGACCCCGTCTTTGCCTCCGTCGTTCTTACAGCGCGCCGTCGGCGTTCTACCGACCAAAATGGCATGTACATGGCGAGTATGCGAGGCACGGCATTGCTCCAGTCATATGGCCAATCGCGCAAACAGTCAGCCCATGCAGGCGCCGACTTCTACTGACTCAAACACTGCCTTCGGGGCGTGGCTTCGCCGCGCACCGTCATCGGACTCCCACGCAGGGCCAGCGCGAGCTTCGATGCCCGCGTCATACGCCGACGCATTGAGAGAGCCCAACAGTGCCGAGCGACAACGAATGAGTTGCACATGCCATAACGATGGCACCAATGTTGGATCCCCCCCCCCTTTTGGACCCCCCATTGAACCCAACATTGGACCGCCCCTTGAACCCAAGATTGAACCCAAGATTGAACCCAACATTGGGCGTATCGCAGGTGATGCCGCGAGCCAATGCGGCGGTGATGACGCCACTGCTGGGCGTACGATCCATCGTGTCAGTGCTGATGAGAGTTGGCGACACTCGTTCGGTGGCCGTGCCAGCAAGGCTAGCTGCGGCGACGCTCGCGCCATCATCGCCAGATGCAATCGCCGCGTTGCCGCCATCGGCAAGTTGTGCGTATCTGCGACGACGACTGCGCATGCTTCACAGCGGATCGCCTGCTCGATAGCCCACACACGGGAAGCGGGATCGTCGGGAACATCGACGAAAACCGAACGTTCCAGGCTCTGTCCATCGGGGAACTCGCCGCGCAATCCGGTCATCAGACAGCGCGGATTAGGCCAGACGCGACGTCCAATCCAAACAATCGAGCGCCCAAGGCCAGTTCCGTCATGGGTGCCGTCATGGAGCCCGTCACGAGAGTTGGCTTTGACACCAATCGCCCGCATCGCGGTGTGCACGAGATGCAGCAAGACCCCTATCGGCGCGAGCCATGCGCGTAGACAGGATCGAGAGCTCGCTCGTGAATCGATGCCCGAGCTAGCAAACTCCTCGCTGCATGACGCGATGCGTGGAACGCAAAGTCCAATCCATTCGTGGAGACCACGCCATGGCAAGCCGCCCGCCAGCGCCGCATCGATGGACGCCCACCCGGTTGGGATGCGCGCCATGCCCGCCACTGAAGTGGCGATGGTTTCAGAAGCTGCCTGACAAGCTGTGCCAGAACTTAGGCCAGAACTCAAGCCAGAACTCAAGCCAGAACTCAAGCCAGAACTCAAGCCAGAACTCAAGCCAGAACTCAAGCCAGAACTCAGGCCAGAACTCAGGCCAGAACTCAAGCCAGAACTCAAGCCAGCACTCAAGCCAGAGCCAGCGCTCGCACCAACGTTGGTACTGGAAGTCGGACTGACGTGAGCAGGCAGCACCCCTCGCTGATCCGGTGCGCGATCGCCTTCTTCCTGCATCGAGTGGGCAATTACTTGGCTGGCATCCAGATCATCTAACAGCCTTTGGCTCGCATATCTCTCAGCTTGCGCGAAGCGACGGCGCCCCTGAGGATCGTTCACCCCCTGAGGATCAGCTATATCGAAATGACCTCCACGCAACTCGATGCCTGCAATAGCTTCACGCAAGCTCGCTATCGCGATACGTTTTCCCTCATAGCGGTCTCGCTTCAACGAAAACCTCCCTCCACAAGAGCGTCTTCCTGCAAGGATATGGCTGCATCTCATCTCATAGCCTCAGTTCTCATGCATGCGACAACACAGTCGCAACTTGCACTCCAAACGCACGTCAAACATGTGCGCACGGCACCACCACCGTCGCCATTCAAGCGCAGTCCTCTACTCGCCGAACCTGAGCCCCAGATACGTCCGCTCGCTACGTTCGCGCGATCTACAACTCCACCATGCGTCCACCATGCGTCCACCACGAGTCCGCCACGAGTCCGCCACGCGGCGCGCACACCGCGCGGATCACTTTCGCCACTCGGCCACCAGCCACTGCTATTTCATAGCGCGAGTGTCCTCACTCGCGATTGCCGCGCAATCACAAATCGCACCAACTACGAACCATCGCACTACTGCACCGCGTCATCCAATTCTGTAGGTTCAAAAGACGTTCACTGCGGAGGCGCGGAGGGCGCGGAGATGACACAGAGCGTCGGCAGGAAGGCCTTGGAACTCGGATCGACGCGCTCTGATCGAACATGTTCGACTCTTCTCCGCGCTCTCCGCGCCTCTGCGGTGAATGCCTTTGGTTTGGTCATGGCAACGACTGAACCGGCAACAACGGATCCGCGGACGACAGCAGAACCGATGATCGGTTTCTGTTAGGGTACCATGCGTGAGACTGCCGTCAATAGGAAATCGCGCAATCTGCGGCAAAAAGCGATGAATCGCTTGGTGCTACCCCTGAAGCGGCTGTTCCAACCGATCACCCGCAACGAAGCCGCATTCAACGACAACGCCGCGCTGCCTGAGCGCAGCGCGGCGTTTGATAACGCAACGGGCTTCGGGCAGCCGACGCGTATTCGAACGGCGACCGGCCCCCCGGCTGCCAGCGTCAGCGCCTCGCCGCGCTCTTCTTGCTCGTCTTCTTCGAGGTCTTCTTGCTGGCTTTGTTGGCGACGGGCTTGGCGGCGGGCTTGGCAGCCGTCTTCTTCGATGACTTCTTGGCTACCTTCTTGACCGACTTGGTCGCAGGTGCGGCGGCCGCAGCCTCACTCGCGTTCGTCGCGCGGAGATCCGCGACATGCCCGCGCTTAAAGGTCTGAATGTCCTTGGAGGAACCGTCCGCGGAACGAACCGCGTAGAGCTTCGTGCTGGTGCTGCTGCGATGGGTAGTGCGCTTGGCCATAAGTGACTTCTTCCTCCTGCGAATGTCCTGTGCCGGGAACCCTAGTGCGCATGGCGAGCGCCATGCCGGGCGGATCCGGCGATCGGAGTCGGACACACGTCGCGAGCGATCGCGACGCAACGTGAAGCGACGCGCCTCACGAACGGCCAAGTCTACGCGCAACATCGCGGGATGAGCAACCATGCAGACGGCACATCACGTGAAGCGACTCACTCCGGTGCGACGCACAACTCGGAATCGTTCCGCGGACTGTTGACCAAGGTCGAAACTCGCCATGCGCGCATCGCGTCGAGAGGGGACCGTGATGCCAGCGGCGCGAGAAGTTCGCTCGGTGGGTCGCCAGTGAGCCAACGATTCCGCGACTCCTCCTGCACGATGAGCGGCATGCGATCGTGGATAGGCCGCATCAACTCGTTCGCATCGGCAGTGATGATCGCGAAGGTGTGCACCGGTGCCCCGTCCAGCGCGGTCGAGCGCTCCCAGAGTCCACCGAAGGTAAACGGTCGTCCATCGCCCATCGCGATCGCGTAGGGGCGTTTGACCTTCGTGGACGGATCAAATGGTGCCTGCCACTCATAGAACGCCGTCGCCGGAATGAGACAGCGGCGGTCCCGCCACGCATCGCGGAACGCCGGTTTTCCGGCAACGGATTCACTTCGCGCGTTCGTGAGCCGGCGTCCGATCGCCGCGTCGGTGGCCCACAATGGAACCAGGCCCCATCGCATTGTCGTGAGCTTGCGCGAGCCGTCTTTTCCCCTGACGACGACCAGTGCGTCTTGCGATGGCGCAATGTTGAACCGCTCCCGCCACGCCAGAATCGCCGGCAGAACCGGCGTCGCTTGAAGCGCGGCGGCAACTGCGTCGCCGGTGAGCGCAAGGGCGTAGCGACCGCACATGAATTTGTTGTACCGCGCTTGCGTCAGCTGCGACCGAGCCCGACGATCGTGCCATGTTCAGAGCTCCGGCGTCGTTTGTCGTCGTGACCATCGTGGTCGGGGTCGCCTCGCTTGCTGGATGCGGTCGCTCAACGCCAGCACCCATTCCGAAGCCAGCGCCGCCGAGCTCGCCGCCAGTGACACCGAGCGCTGCCGTAGCGACGACGCCAGCGGCGAAGGCTGCACCCAGCGCCGAGCCCTACGTCTTCGCCCCCGCCTCACCCGATGGCATCGGAAAGTTCTACTTCGGTCGCGAGATTGCCCAAGTGATGGGGCACGAGGCCGCGGACTGGCTCGATCGAAGCGAGCGCACTCAAGAAGAGCGCACCGACCTCCTCATCGATCTGCTTGATCTCGCTCCCGACGCTGTCGTGGCGGACATCGGAGCGGGGAGCGGCACGTTGACATTCCCAATCGCGCGGCACCTTCCGCGCGGCCGAGTCGTCGCGGTGGACATCCAGCCCGAGATGCTGACGCTCATCGCAGATCGAGCCGACGCAGCGAACATCGAAAACATCGAACTGATCCTCGGCGCGATTGATGACGCGAGGTTGGCACCAAGCTCGGTGGATCTCGTGCTCTTTGTCGATGCCTATCACGAGTTCTCGCATCCGAAGGAGATGCTGGAGTCAATCGTGCGCGGCCTGCGTCCTGGGGGCCGCGTCGTCCAAGTGGAGTACCGCGCCAACGATCCGGAAGTCCCAATCAAACCGCTGCACACCATGACCGAAGCGCAGTCGCGGCGAGAACTCGAGGCGGCCGGGCTGCGCTGGATTCGCACCCGCGGGGACTTACCGCGTCAGCATGTCCTGATCTTCGAGAAACCCGCATCAATGCCGGTGACAGGAATCGAACCTGCACTCCCTGTCAGGGGAAACGGATTTTGAGTCCGTCGCGTCTGCCAATTCCGCCACACCGGCGTCGGAAGGTCGACATCTTCGCGTGGCGATCGCGAGCCGTCAACGAGACGGCCCCCGGGAGAGTTTCCCGGGGGCCGCCGTAGTACGAAACGAGAACCGACACCTGAAGGGCTGCGGACTGCGGAGGTTAGCCCCACGCGCCCAAGAGGATCCCGAGATCACTCGCGCCGACGACACCGTCGCCGTCGAGGTCGGCAACCCCGCCACGCGATCCCCAAGCACCGAGCAGAATCCCAAGATCGGCCGCGTTCACCGCGCCATCACCATTCAGATCCGCTGGATTCCCCGTCGAGGGCAATGGGTTCGGAACCGTCACGCACACGTCGATGAAGCAGCAATCAATCCAGTTCAGCGCGTGACTGCCCATCGTGAAGCAGTACTGCGAGCCCGGCGCCGCCGTCGTCGTCACCGTGATCGGGCCAATGTTCTGCGTTCCGAACGTCGGCGTCGATGGGAAATTCACGATCGCCGGCGAGAACGTCCCGCCTGGGCCAAAGAAGATGACGTGACCCGAGTTCCACGCTGACAGATTCGTGTACGTGAAGCTCAGAAGGAACGTGCCTGGCGTCTGTGTCGCCGTGATCTGCACGCCAGACACCTGAGCACACTCGCAGTCGGGCAGTGTGATGCATGGCACGAGGTGGCAGCACTCTTGACCCTGCACGTCCGCAAGGATGAAGTCGAAGCAGAAATCCGTGCCCGGTTGCTGACCCGTGATCGTCACCGTGATTGGCTGCGACGTGTTGCCGTTCCCTACCGAAGGATTCAGCGGAATCACGTTCGGAGACATCGACGGATCGGGAAGGATCAAGAGCGATGCTGGAACGCCAGACTGATTCGTGAACGTGAACGTCCACGTGTACGTCCCGTTCGCAGCGCACAGAATCTCTGTCGAGTTGATCGTGGCGCACGGAGGCACCGCGGTGAGGCACGTCACTTCGAGCGAACCGAGGTAGTTCTTCTGGGTGCTTGCGAGCGAGCCGTCGATATCCACCCAGATACTGTTAGGCGGCGTGGCACCAGCATAGACCTGGCCCTCAAGACCGTAGACGAGTGGGCCAGCGCAGAAGTTGATCGCGTCGCCCATCGTCCACACGAGATTGTTGCCGACTTCGAAGCCAACACCACCGGAGCTGTTGTTGCCGCCGAGGCAGGCGTCACCGACCTGATAGAGGAACGGAGCGCCCCAACCGCCTGTGGCGTCGCCGCACCAGCGCAAGACGCGCGAACTGTGCGCGTTGGTGCCGAACTCGTTGACACCCCGTTCCGCGCCGAACATGCAGCAGTTGTCGTCGAAGGTGATGTCGACCACCGGGTTCGAACCGACTCCGCCCACGGAGTACGGCGACACGGTCACTTCAAGCTGATCGCTACCAGCCACGAAGTCGCCACTTCCATTGAGCCCGATCGAGCGAATCGTGTTCGCCGGTCCGCCGATTCCACCGTTCCACACCGAGTAGTAAAGACGTCCAGCATGCGCCTTCACGGCGTATGGACGCTGACCAAGCGGGACAAAACCAGGCTGATCGCCGGGTTCGGCGAGACCGTTGTTCGGCAGTGGACCTGTGATCGTGCCGGTTGCGATATCGAACGTCGACTTGACCTTCTGCGCTGTCGTTGGGTCGATCGAATAAATGCGACCGTCTTCGAGATTGGCCGCGTACAGCCGACCGGTTGTGCAGTCGAAGGTGAGGTTGCCAAGTCCGGGGTACCCCTCTCCAGGCTGCTGCGCCTGGATCACCGGATCGATGCTGTTCGGCAACCGAATGAGTTCGTTCGCGAGACCAGTGACACCATTGAGTTGATAGATGCTTCCTGCGCCGCCGAGCGAGCCAAGCAAGTCGCCGGAATACGCCGAGGTATGACCGACGAATACGTTGCCCGTGCTATCGATCGTGACGCCAAACACCGACCCAAGCTTTGCCATTGTCCAGTCGGGAGCGGAGTACCGCTGCGTGTTCCAGTTGGCACCGATCGGTGCAGAGCCGCTGTTTCCGAGGTCGACGAGGTAGACGGCCGGATCGGCGGGTGTGAATTGATAGTTCGTCGCCGCAGCCACGAGGCCGGGCACGAACGGCGCCGACAGGGCGTCAACCAGCGGCGGACGCGTGCCGCAGCAATCGCAATCTCCGCCACCCGTGTCGCTGCACGGTTCATCAAGGCACGTGATGGTGAAGGTTCCAGGGCCTGGAACGCTGCCGTTCCCGCCTCCGAGTTGAATGAGATAGGTATGACCACAGACGACGCCGCAGACGAGCTTTGACTGCTTGCCGCACTCATCCTCAGCACAGCAAAGCGGCTGGAACAGAGCTCCGGCGGTCGGACAGGCGCAGGTGTCGTACAGGCGAATGACCGTGTCCACTTGCGTCTGTCCGCAGGTGGAAATCTCCACAAGGCCGTTGCACGAACTGGTCCAGCAGTACCAGATGTCATTTTGGATGACTGAGATCACCGGACCACAGATGGCATCGACTCCGCCTGGGCCCGTCGTAGCGCCAGTGAGATCGAAATTGAAGACGCCGGTGCCCGCGAGCGGAGAGGCATTGACGCACAGGTCGTTGGGCGGTGCCGCCATCGCAGTGATACCAATCGCCGCCGCGGCGATCGCGGCACAGAATTTGAAAGTAGTACGCATGAAGACCACAAGCTCCTTACACCCGTATTCGGGTATTCCGATGTCAACACACAACGAGCCCAAAGTTGCAGTGAGAGTCGAAGGCCGGGGTTTCGTCCCAGAAAGCTCCGGCTAACCCCACGCGGCTAACAAAATCCCATTTCGCCCCCGCCCGCGACGTCGCCATTGATGCGATCAAGCCATTTGTGATCAAGCCATAGAAGCTGGCGAGTTTGGATTGAACCGACGTCAACACGTCTGCCCCCACATGCCCAAGAGAATGCCCAAGTCCTTCGCGTCGACGACGCCGTCGCCGTTCAAGTCGCCGATGCCGGGAAAGCCCCAGTTTCCTAGAAGAATCGCGAGATCAGCCGCGTCGACGATGCCGTCGCCGTTCAGGTCGCCGGGGGGACACAACACGGGATTGCTCGGTACCACGGTGCACACCTCGACAAAACAGCACTGCGCCCAGTTGACGCTGTGATTGCCGATGGTGAAGCAGATCGGCGTACCCGGCAGCGCCGCCGTCGTTACCGAGAGTGGCCCGATCGATTGGGATCCGAACGGCGGTGTCGACGGAATGTTCACGAGAGCCGGACTGATCGTCCCAGGATTCACGAGGAACACGAGGTGCCCAGTGGACCACGCCGAGAGATTCGTAAACGTGAAGGTGAGGTTGAACACTCCGGGGGTCGCGGTGGGTACGAGCGCCACACTTGAGATCTGGGCACACTCGCAATCGGGAAGATCAAGGCAGTGCTCGATGTGGCAGCACTCTTCTCCCTCGACGTTCGCGAGAATGACCGGGAAACAGAAGTGCGACGACGGCGGCGGTCCGGTGATCGTGAATTGAAGCAGCGTCGACTGCCCGTTCAACAGCGGCGGCGACAGCGGAACAACGGTCGGTGTGATCGCAGGGTCGCCGAAGAAGAGGAGCGTCGCAGTCTGCCCCGACAGATTCGTCAGCGTGATGAGCCACTGGAACGAACCGTCAGCTTGGCACAGAATCTCGTGCGTTTCGATCTCAAGACACGGTGCCGTGCCGCGACTGACCTGCACCGGCGACGAACCACTCTTCTCACGCACCGCCGAACTGGTGTCTGTTTCGAGCCGAGCGACGGGGTGCCGATCGCCCGAGCCCGTGCGACTGGATGTCGCAGCGGCGTCCCATCCGAGGCACAAGGCAAACGCCAATGCGGCGGCTACCCCGATGCTCCCTAGCGCGCCTCGCACGGCGCCGACGACGGACCACCACGCCAAGCATCCACGACTCGTGATTCTCCTCGCGTCTCGTCTCATGAAAACTCTCAAGCTAGGACGGTCTAGGCGGCGCAGAGGCCAGACCTTTTCGGGCAGACCGGCGCGGGCGCAACGATGCTAACCCAGCGTGTGACCCATGGCGCTCCGTCAAAGCACCTGCTGACGTCAGAGAACTTACTACCGCTTGAGTGCGGTGCGTCGCGCGAATCTCGAACTTGACGAACATCGCCTTTCGAACATTCGCGACGAACCGGGAACTCGGGAACGCGGCCTTCCCGACCACGCTCCACCGAGTGACTGCGAGCAACCCGGCTCACTCTTGCAGTTGGCCGACCGTGTAATTCGAACTTTCTTTCGTAATCTGGATGTCGTGCGGATGGTTCTCGACCACCGTCGCGGCCGTGACGCGGACGAATCGCGCCTTACTGCGGAGTTCGTCGATCGTCCGACAACCGCAATACCCCATCCCGCTCCGGAGTCCCCCCACCATCTGATAGACGAAATCCCCGAGGGGGCCCCGGTACGGCACGCGCCCTTCAACGCCTTCCGGGACGTACTTCTTGGTGTCCTTGACGCCGGCTTGACCGTAGCGGTCACTCGAACCCGCGGCCATCGCACCCTCGCTCCCCATGCCGCGATAACTCTTGAAGCGACGGCCGCGATGCAGCACCAGTTCGCCAGGACTCTCGTCGAGCCCCGCGAACAACGAGCCAAGCATCACGCACGAGGCCCCCGCTGCAATCGCCTTCGCGATGTCACCGGAGTGGCGAATTCCGCCGTCCGCAATGACGGGAGTATCCGTCGCGCTACAGCCGCGGCACGCGTTGAGAATCGCCGTGATCTGCGGCATCCCGACACCCGTCACGATGCGCGTGGTGCAGATCGAACCCGGCCCGATCCCCACCTTCACGGCGTCGGCACCTGCCTTCACCAGCGCTCGCGCTCCTTCCTCAGTGGCGACGTTGCCCGCGATAATGTCGATGTCGTAGCGACCGCGGATGGCTTCTACGGTCTTCAGTACGTTCTCGCTGTGGCCATGCGCCGTGTCGACAACAATGACGTCCACCTCGGCCGCGATCAGCGCCTCGACGCGGTCCATCTGCATGACGCCGACTGCCGCCCCGACGCGCAGCCGACCGCGATCGTCACGACATGCGTTCGGGTGCTTCTTCACGTTCTCGATATCGCGCATCGTGATGAGCCCCTTCAGGCGCTGTCGCTCATCGACGAGGAGGAGCTTTTCGACCCGCGCGCGGTTCAGCAGACGCTCCGCCGCCTCGAGTGTCGTGCTCGGTGGCGCGGTGACGAGGTTCGCGCGAGTCATCACGTCGCCAACGCGCGCTGCCGCGTCTCGTCCACCTTCGCGATTGGCGAGGAACTTCATGTCGCGTCGCGTCAGGATTCCGACGATCTCGCCGTGGCTCGACCCGTCCACAGTGACGGGAAATCCCGAGACGAGATGCTCGGACATCAGTGCGGCCGCTTTGCCAACCGTGTCTTCGGGAGACAGGGTCACGGGATCGGTGATGATTCCGTTCTCGCTCCGCTTCACCTTCTGAACTTCGCGCGCTTGTCGGGCAGGCGACATGTTCTTGTGAACGATGCCGATGCCGCCCTCTTGCGCCACGGCAATCGCCAGCGTCGCGTCCGTCACCGTGTCCATGGGTGCCGACACGAGCGGGATATTCAGCCGGATCTTCCGAGTGAGACGCGTTGAGGTATCGGCCTGATCGGGCGTCACCGACGACAGCGCCGGAATGAGGAGGACGTCGTCAAAGGTGACTCCGTCTAGCACGATCTTCTCTTCCGCGTGAGCTTCCATTCAGCGAGTCTCGCCGTCGCGCGGCGCGTTGTCAATCTTCTTCTCTCCCAACGAGAGGTATGTTCGATCTGGAACCGATCGCCGGTCCATACGAAGTCCTTCAGGAGAGCTTGGAGCGGACTCGCCAGCGTGGCATCTGTTACTCTTTCGGGTCTTCGAACCAAGCGATCGGACGCCAGCCTCAGACCGCTGGTGGATCAGTTCCAGCGAGCTTCCGCGAAGCGGTTGGGAGCGGCTGGCGGGATGTTGACTCGGGCCGCAACGGCCCCACGGAGCGAGATAGTGGAACGAACCGAACTGATGGCAAGTCCCGTCCACCACGACCGCGGCACCGCGGAGGGTGAAGGCGAAAAGGCGTGGCGGACGTATCTCGACGCGATCGTGCGCTTCGGGGGCAGCGACATCATCTGCAAGAGCGAGACGACGCCGAAGATCCGCTTGCGAGGTGCGCTCAAGAAGCTCGAGACGCCGCCGACCTCGACCGATCTGATGTTTCAGATCGCGAAGGACATCCTCGACCAGAAGCAATACGCCCACTTCGCGTCGCACGGCTCGATGGACTTTGCGTACGACTACGACGATCACAACCGCTTCCGTGTCAACATCTTCATGGCCCGCGGCAAGCCGTCGATCGCAGCCCGACTCATCACGAGCAATATCAAACGATTCGAAGATCTCTACCTGCCACAAATACTCGGCGACATCGCCTTGAGTGCTCAAGGGCTGATTCTCTTCTCTGGCGTCACTGGTTCGGGAAAGTCGACGTCGATCGCGGCGATGCTGCAATACGTCAACGAGCGCAAGCGCGTTCACATCGTGACGATTGAAGACCCGATCGAGTACATCTTCCAAGACGACAAGGCCACGATCAACCAGCGCGAAGTTGGCATCGACTGCATTAGTTTCAATGAGGCGCTTCGAGCGCTCGTGCGCGAGAATCCCGACGTCGTTCTCATCGGCGAAATGCGCGACTACGAAACGTTCGAAGCAGCCGTCCGCGCATCCGAGACGGGCCACCTCGTGTTCGGAACCATTCACGCCTCCAGCGCGTGGCAGACCTTCGGCCGTATCTACGATCTCTTCCCCGAGGGCGAGCGCGACCAGATCCGAAAACTGCTCGCGTACAACCTTCGCGCGATCGTCTATCAAAAGCTGCTCCCCACGCTCCACGAAGACATCTCACGCATTCCGGCGCTCGAGATTCTCCGCGTGACGCCTGGCGTGCAGAAGTACATCCTCGAAGGCCGCGAGGGCGAACTGCTCGATCTCATCAAGCAGAGTCACGAAGAAGGCATGGTCGACTTCACGACGAGCCTTGTGAGGCTCGTGGAGCAGGAATACATTCACGCGAAGGTGGCGCTCGAAGCGACACCGAAGCCTGAAGAGTTGAAGATGCGGCTGAAGGGCATCGTCGCCTAAACCGTCATACCCCACCCTCGAGGCCGCTCACTCCGATGGACCACATGCTCGCACCCTTCTTGCTCGCGCACGCGACGTTGGCTCATGATGCAGCCGCGCAGGTGCCGGGTTCGTCGGCAATGATCACGCTGCTCGCACAGGCGGCTGGCGCTCAATCGACGACGTTCTGGCTTATCTCGCCGATCAAGCCCCTCCTCATCCTCGCGGCGCTCCTTCCCTACATGTGGGTCGCGACGAAGATCGAGGGTGATACGCGGAAGTTCCTCCTGCCGGTGACGATCTGGAACGCCGTGCTCATGGTCGTGGCCGTTCTTGCGGTCGTCGCGGCGCTGTTTATCCCGATCTTCTGGATCGGTTGGCCAGTCATGGTTCTGCTCCTCGGCGGGACGCTGTGGGCATACTGGCAGTACCGCGACAAGCAGGTTCCGGAACACGCGAAGTTCAAGCTCGGAACGAGCGACATCACGAAGAAGATGGACGCCCGCCGCGCGAAGAAGGCGCTGGCTGACTCCGAGTTGCGTTTCCTCGACCAACGGAATAAGTCCGTTCCCGTACCGCTCCGCGACGCGCCGGAATTCCCGATCCATCTCGTGGTTGAGTCACTGATCGGTCCCGCGCTCGAACGCAGAGCGAGCCGCCTCGAGCTCACAGCCGGAACAGGAACTCAGCCCGCAGTGCCGTCTCAAATGATTGACGGCGTCCGCTACAAGTCCGAACCACTTTCGCCCAACGACGCGAACGCCGCGATTGACTACCTGAAGAAGATCACTGGGCTCGACATCCAAGATCGGCGCCGCCGCCAGACTGCCGAGTTCAAGGTCGAAGGACCGACGCGCAATGCAGCCGGGTCACTCGCGGTGTGGGGATCAAACATCGGCCAGTCGCTTCGCATCGACTTCGACCGGGTCAAGGGGTTGCAGGTGCCGTTCGCATCGCTCGGCCTGTTGCCTCCACAGCTCGACGCCCTCAAGGCTCTCGCGGATCCCGCGCGGCGTCACGGCATCGTGCTCGTCTCGGGTTCTCCTAGTCAAGGCCTTACGACGACTGCGTACAGCCTCATTGCCCGCCACGACGCATACACGAGCAACATCAAGACGCTCGAAAAGCACGTCGATTTTCAGCTCGAAGGCATCGATCACAATCAGTTCAACGCAGCGAACCAAGCGCTTGATTTCGCGACGAGCCTTCAGTCGATCCTCCGTCGCGATCCCGACGTGGTCTACGTCGCCGACGTGTCCGATCCAAACGTCGGTAGGATCGCTTCCAATCCTGGCCTGCAAGGGCCGCTCATCTACGTCGGAATTCCGGCTGACTCGATCGCAGCGGCGGTCTCTGATTGGTTCCGCGCAGTCGGCGACCTCAAGGCGGCATCGAAGGGCCTCGTGGCGGTCACACACCAGCGCCTCATCCGCAAGGTGTGCGAAGCGTGTCGGCAGCCCCTCCAGCCGACGCCTGATCTCCTCAAGAAGCTCGGAGTCCCTCAAGGCAAAACCGTCAATCTCTTCCGCCAGAATGGCAAGGTCCAGGTCAAGAACCGCGTCGAGAATTGCCCAGTGTGCCAAGGGCTCGGCTACTTCGGCATGACCGCCTGCTTCGAAGTGCTGATGATCGACGAGTCGATGCGAAGCATGCTCGCTGAAGGTGACTTCAAGGCTGCGTACGCTCACGCGCGTCGCGAAGGCAAGCTCATCATGCTGCAAGAAGCGGCGCTTGCAAAAGTTCGTGACGGCATCACCACAGTCGATGAACTCGCTCGTGTCTTCCCGAGCCCCAAACCAGGCAGTAGCGTTCAGGCCGCAGCACCGAAGGCGTAAGTCTTCGTTAGGTACCGATCCATGGTCATCGCATTCAATTGCATCGTCGTCGCGCTTGTGCTCCTCATCGCCTACTGGTGGGGTAATCAGGGGGTGTTCAGCGCGATTCTCCATTTGGTGTGCGTTCTCGTCGCCGGGGCCCTGGCATTCACGACATGGGAGACGCTCGCAAACCTGATGATTAACCGCGGGCTGATGGAGAACTACGCGTGGGGCATCGCGCTTCTCCTGCCATTCGCGATCTACCTGCTGCTCACGCGCGTCGCGTCCGACAAGCTCGTCCCGGGCAACGTGAATTTTCCGCAGTGGGCGAACCTAGCCTTCGGTGGTGCGGCGGGCTTGATCTCGGGCGTGCTCACCTTGGGCATGTGCCTGCTCGGCGGCGGGTTCTTGCAAGGCACAAAAGACATCATGGGATTCTCTGGTTCGGTCCGCACCTTGGAGAACAAGGGCCAGCCGCAGTTTGATGCCCAATCAATGTGGGTCCCGGTCCACCGCGTGACCGCGTCAACCTTTAGTTACCTCAGCGCCCGCTCGCTCTCGCCCGAGGTGGGTCGGTCGATGACCTCGGCGTACCCAAAGATCGCAGATCTCGCGATGTCGTTGCACCGCGACTCCGCTGCCGACGGTCGCGCCCGAACTGCGGCGCCGGCGAGCGCCGTCGAACTCGGTCGGTTCTGGTTCTCGCCAGATTGCGAGAACGTCGACCGATCGAAGGGCGCGTACGTTCTCGAGTTCGATGTCGATAGCACAGCGTCAGACTCTGGCGGCACGGTCACGGTGACTGCGTCGCAGATCCGCCTGATCGAAGATGTCGCTGCCGGTTCATTGCGTGAGGCTCGCATTGCATTCCCAGATCAGTGGAGCCAGCCGAGCGAGTCAGGATCGCGTCAGATCTGGCCCTTTGACGACCTGTTGAACATCGCGTCGAACGTCCCGGGTCAGCAGAAGACGAAGTTCTTCTTCTTCTTCCCAGCGGCGAACCTCGGGACTCCTGGAGGAGGACAAGAACCACCGCGTTTCGTCGCCTTCAAGGGACTGCGGCTCCGGCTCCCGACGCTTGAGGTCGACGCGCCAGCCGACACTCAGATCAAGGCGATCGCTCGCGGCGCAGCGTCGGGCCCGAACACCAACGTTCCGCTCATCGATCCCACCGCCAAGAGCGTCGCGACGAAGGACCTCACCATCAATCAGTCGATCGCGCCTGCGGTTGTCAGCATTAACGAGCTGACAACGTTGGAACAGAGCGATCAATACCTCACCGAAGGCGAGCAGGAGCTTCCACGTGGAGGCAACCAGCCTTCTCCCGCGAACCGAATCAAGGGCATCTATCAGCAAGATGGAACGGTCATCCTGCGCCTGAACATCAGTCGCCGACTCAGTTCCGTCGACCTCTGGAACGACCGCAACAAGGTGCGCGAGAAGGCGGGCGAGCAGGCGACGCTCTTTCTCGTCGACGCACGCGGCAATCAGTATGCCCCGATCGGCTACATCTGGGTGAAACAGGATGGCGTGACGATCAAGCTTGACCCGAAGCGCGGCATCGAGACGATCGCGAACTTCCCGAATCAACCGTCGGCTGGTACGCACGAGCTTTACGCGCTCTTCAATCCAACGGCCGGAGTCAAGATTGTTAGTATTCGTCTCGGCAACGAGATCGTTGCCAACGCGGAACTTGATCTCCCGCTGACGACGAAGTAGCGAGCGATCTCAAGGGAGATTTATGTCAAACCTGCCACCTCCCCCGCCATCGTTTCCTTCGCAGCGTTCGGCTCAGCCCGGGCTCATTTCGGCAGCGGCAGTACCGTCTGCAACAGTCGTTGAAGTCGTCGCCCGCCGCAGCGGCGTGAGCCAAGCGATCTTCTTCGTGCTCACGCTCGTGATCATCGCGGTCGTTTTCGTCGTCGGGCTCTCAGTGGGGGCGGTCGCCGGACTCGCGGGGGGCCAAGCTAGGACGACGGTTCTCGAGACGCCCTTCCGGCCGTCGACGGGACAGCGCGTCGCGATTCTCGGCGTCGAGGGACCCGTCAGCGAGTCGATGGCCGAGGACGTACGGCTCGCGGTCGAACACGTCCTCGCCGACGGTACATTTCGTGCGGTCGTCCTGCGCGTCAACAGCCCCGGCGGTGCAGTCAGTCCCAGCGACCGAATCTGGCGTGAGATCGAGCGGCTGAAACAAGCGGGTCTACCGGTGGTCGCGAGTTACGGCGGTATCGCCGCGTCTGGAGGCGTCTTCGTCTCGTGTGGCGCCGATGAGATCACCTGCGAGCCAACCGGAATCACCGGCGCGGTCGGAGTCATCGCCTCGGTACTGACCTTCGGCGACCTTATGGACAAGGTCGGTGTCGAGCCCGTCACGATGGTGGCAACCGGGTCACCCCGCAAGAGCGATGCCAACGACATGTATCGCAAGTGGACGACGACCGACCGTGCTGTGCTTCAAGGCATCATCGATCAGTCGTACGACATCTTCGTCTCACGCGTCGTGGCGGGGCGCGCTGGCAAGGCCAGCGACGCCGCCGCGCTGAGAGCGTCACTCGATGGGAGAGTCATGACGGCAGACGCAGCCAAGGCGGTTGGTCTGATCGATTCGATCGGCTACCTCGACGACGCAATCACGATCGCGGAACGTCGTGCCGGGCTCCCCGTCGGCAGCAGTGACGTCGTCCGAATCATCCGACCTCGCACGTTTTGGGCCGAATCCTTGATGGGCGAGTTTGCTGGCCTAGTACACCTTCGAGAAACCAGCGAAATCCGCGTCAACGGCGACTCACTTCGCGACGCATTGAATGACCTTTCACGACCGCGCATCGAATACGTCTTCCGCTGAGGTTCGCATGAAACTGTTGGGGGTATTTGGCTCGCTCGCGCTGAGCGCTGTCGCACGGGCATGGAGTTGGCTGGCGCCACGACGGGTTCGTGCGGCCGACCGCGGCGAACGAGCCGCAGCGCGCGATCTCGAGCGGCTCGGGTGGGAGTTGCTCGCTGCGAATCTGCGCGTGGGCAGCGACGAGGCGGACCTCGTGTGTCGCGACCCTCGCGGCAATCCAGTGCTCGTCGAAGTCAAATCGAGCCGCGGCGGAGCGATGGCGCCTGAACTCCAAGTCGGACCGCGCAAGCAGGCCGCCCTCCGCCGGCTCGCGCTGAGTCTCTCCCGAGACCGTCGGCTCGCATTTGGCGGCGCGGTGCCGCGCATCGACGTGATTGTGGTCCTTCTCGACGCCCGCGTCGAAACGCGTGACCGCGTGCTGCGACACCTCGTTGCCGCGGTTGGCGATGGGCCACGCCGAGTTCCGACAAGGGGCGAACTACGACGAACGAGGCGTTAGACCGTTTTCCAATATCTCGCCAACGCTATCGCCTGAAGTCGCTCTTCGATCTGGGAGATGTCATCCGAAATCCACCGGCTTCGGAGTCGGTTGATGTAGCGTGACTGCTCAGTACCTTGGCGCATCGCGCGGAGCTGAGCCTTGATATCAATCTGAAGCTCGGGCTCGAAGATCGAACGATACGGTTGCTCGGTGACGTCGATCACGCCAATCCACGTGAGCGAGATATCAGTCTCGTCCGGAGCACCGAGCTTCCCCGGAGTCAGCACCCGGAGCCTCTCTTTGATCACCACCGAGAGACTCTCGTTGGCATCGATCGCCTCCGCGAGCGACTTTCCTTTCGGTTGCTCAAACGTAAAGAACACGCCTTCACGCTCGAGCGCCATCGCCGCAGCAATCTCAACGAAGCTCGCTTCCGCCGCAACCATCGCCTTCACTTGCTCGATCTTCGCCGCATCTTTCTTCTTGTCCAGCCTGATGCGACCGACGCGTACCGTCGGCGGCGGATTGAGGAGTTTCTGGTTTTGTCGGTAGAACCGCTCGACATCACTCCAACTCACGATCGTCCGTGGCTCGACTTTGCGGTTGAGGAGATACGCGGAGAGGCCTTGGTTGCGTCGCTCTTGGAGGAACTCCTCCAGCGGCATCCCAACTTCATCCTCGATGCTCTTGTTAGCCTCAGCGAGGTTACCGCCGCGCTCAGCGACCTCTTGCTCCTGCAACGTTCGCAACCACGCAAAGAGTCCCTGTTGCTGCTCCGGCGTGAGCTGGCTCTCGGCCTCCGAGATAATCAACTCGCTGTTGACAAACGTCTCGAATCGATCGTGGAGGAGGCCGAGCATCGCTCGCTTCGCCTCGGTCCGATTCGGAAGCGCCGCCAGTTGCTCTAGTCGACTCTCAAGTGGTTCAAGGAACTCGTTCGCGAAGACAGGTCGTCCGTTGATCTGGCCGACGAGACCGTCAACCATCCAGCGCTGGGTGTTCGCTGTGCTATCCCCGACTGACGCCCGTCCGGTGCCCGGTGCCGCTCCCTTCGCCGGTGCCGTCGACGAAGAGGTTGCCGACGTCGCTTCGTCCGCCGGTGCGGCGTCGTCGCCCAGAAGATCACCGCTGCTCACCGCCATCGACGGCAGCTCACCGTAATAGGTCCGCGGCTCAGTCTCCGCGCCCTCGGCCGGCTGCGTGAAATCCGCCAAAGCGAGGGAGCGCACCGCCGGTCGATCGGGATCGAGGCTCGCGCAGCCCGCGACCACGGCGAGTGCGAGCGTCGGCACCCAAGCCACGACCAACGGCGCGAGGACGCTGCGCGTGTTCGACCGATTCGGTGCCCGGGTCCGCATCTCTTGCGGAGTGTAGCGACGCAGAGTAATCGCGCCGGCAACAACTCTATACTGCGAGCTTCGCACACCGGAACGCACATATGCCCGAACCCACGATCCTCGGTCCTGACGGCAACCCCACGCGCGGCACGAGCCCAGCGCTTCACGTCGACAGTAACTGGAAGGCGCAGGCTCACGCAGAGAAAGAACGCCTTGGACGGCTCGAAGAAGAGAAATCTCGCGAGCGAGCCAACAAGTCGACCGACAACCCGGACGAATTGCCACCAGCCGATCTCAAGAGTCTGATCGGAGTGCTCGCGTCGCAGGCAGTCATGGGACTCGGTGCCTACGGCGACGAGCAGGGACGCGTCGTGATCGATTTGCCAGGCAGCCGTTTCGCGATCGACCTCATCGGCGTGCTTGAGGAGAAGACCAAGGGCAATCTCTCGGCCGAAGAGTCGAAGCACCTTCAGGCTGTCTTGGGTGAACTGCGTTCGCGCTTCGTGCAAATCGCCGCAATGGTGGCACAGCAGATGAAAGCACAAGCGGCCGGTGGCCCCGGCTTGGTCGGAGATCTTGGCGCAGCGGGCGCTGAACGAACCGCCGGGCGCATCGACGCGACACCAGCTGCGCGACGCCCGGTGATCGAAATGCCGTGACGGATCGCCGTGTGCGCGGGTGAGGCGGCTACCACACGAACGGGACCAAGCGGCAGGTGCGCGCTTGGTACTGGGCGTACTGCGCTTCGAACTCACCGAGCATCAGTCGTTCCTCGGCGCGAAGGCTCCGTCTTCACCATTGTCATGAACGGGTCTTCAGGCTTTCGTGTGACCGTAGTAGCGCGCGAAAACCACAACGCTTGCGATCCAGAACAGGGCCGTCGTCGCGGCCGCTGGGCCGCAGCAGAAGCTAAGGGGCGTTGTGGTTCTAGCAGTCCGTGGCGAAACCCATCCCGGCTGCGGACGAGCCTGAGCGGGCATCTGCTGCGTCGCCGCGACTTGCCGTATCTCGTGGATAAAGCTGCGTCGCGGCTCCCACGCTAAAGCTGGGCATCTGACCACTCATGCTCGCTCTCGCCGACGGAGCGGTTTCGCCACGGACTGTTAGCGGACCCTTTCTCTTTGATCCGGCATCGAAGTCGGGGCCGTCAACGCGCCCAGCCCGGGGGCGGTGCCTCGACGATCCGGTCGTCGATCACCACCCGCCATGCATGGAGCTGTAGTCCCGCGCTCGCAGTTCCGGCATAGAGCGTGTCGCCGACGAGCGGGAAGCCCAAGAAGGCGCATCCGGCGCGGAGTTGGTGTCGTTTGCCGGGCCCGAGCAGATCAAGCTCAAGAAGGTCCCCTGCCACGTCGTCGCGCGCGAGAACCCGCCAGCGGAAGCTTCCCGCGTGTTTTGCCTCGCCTTCCCGCGCGACAGTGACCTTCGCCGATCCCTTGTACCGACTCGAAAAGTGGAGCGTTACATCCCCAGATTCCGCAGGTTGAGCTTCCGCCAGTGCAGCTCGGCACCGCGCGAGATACGTCTTGCGAACGCGAACACTCTCGCGGAAGCGACGGACGAGATCGCCGTGCGCCTCGGGGTCCGTCGCGACAACGAGACAACCGGATGTGTCGCGGTCCAGTCGATGCACGAGGCCCGATTCGGGCAGCGCGCCGAGCTCCGTGCGCCAAGCAGCAAGCCACGTTTCCACGACGCCAACCCCGTCGTCGCGCGCTTGGGTTGCACCGCGAACCGAGTGCCACCCCGCGGGCTTATCGATCACGAGCCAGCGGCCAGTGTCGAGAATCAGCGAGGGCAGTTGCATCTGCGAGGCACGGTAGCGGGACTACGCGTGCAGTGCGTCTAGGCGGGGCATTCACTCCGAGCATCCGCGCAAGCGACTCCGAGCATCCGCTCGGGGGGCGTTCGCTAAACTGCGGACCTCATGCCGTTCTACACCCGACTCGGCCAGCTTCCGAACAAGCGCCACATTCAATTTCGCCGCCCTGACGGCAGGCTCTACTCCGAAGAAGTCTTCGGCACCGAAGGCTTCTCCGGGCCCACGTCGACGCTCTATCACATCCATCCACCCACGCAGGTGATCGGATGGAAGGCGCTCTACCCGACGAACGTCGAATACGTCGAGCGCGAGGTCATGCGCATGCGCCACACGAAGACAGCGCAGATGCCCGCAAAGGGCGATCCGGTGACAGGGCGCACCGTTCTCTACGGCAACCAAGACGTCGAGATCGGCGTGTGCGCGCCTGCTGAGCCGATGGACTACTGGTTCAAAAATGCGCAAGGCGATGAGTGCTTCTTCATTCACTTCGGCACGGGTGTGGTGCACACGTCGTTTGGCGCGCTCAAGTTCGGTCCAAAGGATTACATCGTCATCCCGAAAGGCGTGACCTACCGGATGAAGTTTGACGAGACGAAGGACGGCGAATCAGAACCGCGTTTCCTCCTGATCGAAGTGGCGAACGGCTCGCACATCATGCCGCCGCCGCGCTACATGTCGAAGGCGACATCACAGTTCCTTGAACACGCGCCGTATTGCGAGCGCGACATCAAGACGCCGACGCTGCCACTCACGTTTGACAAGCGCGGCATGCACGAGGTTCGCATCAAGTCGCGCGACCTGGTTCACTCGTACATGTACAACTATCACCCGCTCGACATCGTCGGGTGGGACGGCTGCTACTACCCGTACATTTTCAACATCGACGACTTTAGTCCGATCGTTGGCAAGCACCACATGCCGCCGCCGACGCATCAGACGTTCGAGGCGCACAATTTCGTCATCTGCTCGTTCTGCCCGCGTCTGCTCGACTTCCATCCGCAGGCGATCGTCGTTCCGTACAACCACTCGAACCTCGACTCCGACGAGTTGTTGTACTACGTCGAGGGCAACTACAAGGCGCGCAAGGGCATCGAGGTCGGTTCGATTTCAATGCATCCGCAGGGCATTCCGCACGGCCCGCACCCGGGCACTGTTGAGTCGTCGATCGGCGCGACGGTGACGAACGAACTTGCCGTCATGTGCGACACGTTCCGCCCGCTCTATCCGACGAAGGCCGCGCTCGATATTGACGACCTCGCGTATCCGCGCAGTTGGGAAGGCGACGCGGTGCAGGTTCCGGCGGGGAGCGGATCGAACGGCCACGCGAACGGCAAGACGAACGGCCAGAGCAAGGCGAAGTCGGGCACCGGCGCTCCGAAAGCTGCGACGAAATCACGGAAAGGTCCGAGTCGAGTCGCGACGAGCCCCGCGAAGAAGTCAAAAGGCTCGGCAACCGCGAACACTTGGGATTGAGCAGTTTGATGCGCCACTCAGTTCGCGCCAGCAACCGTCGGCGGCACACACGGCCCCCACTCGCCGAGCAGAATTCCCAAATCCGTTGAACCGACGACGCCGTCGCCATCGAGGTCTGACACACCCGCCAAGCTACCCCACGCGCTCAACACCACCGACAGATCACTCGCGTCGACGTTGCCATCGCAACTGAGGTCCGCGATGCACCCTGGCGACGGCAACACTTCCAAGCGCACACGCCGATCGACGGCGAGTGCGAGTTCGATGACTCCGCCGGTCGATGAATAGGCGGCAAACGACGTGAGGTTGAGAATCGTCGGCGTCGTGGCGTCGTCGTCAACATCCGTGAAGGTAAATGTCACTGACGCGCCGCAGAGCAGTCCGCTGACGACAAAACCATCGGTGCAGCACGGATTCCACACGTGCGTGCACGAGAGCGAATCAAACGTCGGCGCAAGGACGTAACGATCAGCCGACGTCGCCTCGGGATCGTCAAGAACGTCGAGCGCGAACGTAGACGTGCCGGTTGTTAGTTGCAGTCGCGTCTCCGCTCTTCCGACGTTCGTCACGTCAGGCGTCGTGCTGTCAAAGACGACGCAGAGTGCTGCGCTGGGACCGACGTCGAGTATCGCCAGATGCGCGCGGTCGGTGACCAGTGCAATCGCGGCGTTGTTGAACGAGTTGGGTGCTGGCACGCTGTAGGAGTAGAACGCAGCGCTGCCCTGCGATGCATCGAACGGATCGAGCTCACCGAGAACATTCGCATCGAAGTCACCCGCACCCGGTGCCGACTCCTGCGACACCCGCACCCGCACAGCTGCGGCTTCCGCTTCGAAAAACCAACTTGCTCCGAGCATCAGGCAGCCAAGAAACGAGGCACTGGTCGCTACGAACTGGGGACGTGTGCGATGCATGGCAGAGACCTTTCCACTGCCCGACCACCCGACTGCGCGCGCAACGTCGAGCCCATCGGGCGTGAGGGCGAACACCGCACAACCGCTGCCAACGCAGCGCAGAGGAGTGCGGTCCGTCGCACCCGAGCAACCAACGTGCCCCAAGAGTCGCGAGCGCTGCTCACTCGTTAGGCACGATCGTCCCGCGACAGTCACCGAAACCGATACGTCGGAAACCTGACTTGGCGCAGAACCCGCGCATGATGACTTCATCACCGTCGGCGAGGAACTTGCGCTCGCTACCGTCGGGCAGCGTGAGTGGTTCCGTGCCCCGCCACGTGCGCTCAATCATGCAACCACGCGATTCAGGGGTCGGGCCCGAGACGGTGCCACTCCCGAGGAGGTCACCCGTGCGCAGATTGCACCCGGTTGACGTGTGGTGCGCCACCATCTGCGCAATCGTCCAGTACATGTCCGCGAATGTTCCTTGGCTGACCCGAAAGGGCGCCGAGGCCTTTTCACGCATCGACTGCGTCGCGAGCCAAACCTCAAGCCTGATGTCGATAACGACGTCGTCTCCGGATTTCAGATAGTCGAGCGTTGGCGGATCATCCTTGCCGCGAGGCGGGCCGGAGAGCATGAAGGGCGCCAGCGCCTCAAGCGTGACAACCCACGGCGAGATCGTGCTGCCAAAGTTCTTCGCGTTGAAGGGCCCAAGCGGTTGATACTCCCAGCGCTGGATATCGCGCGCCGACCAGTCGTTGAGCAAGACGAGTCCAAAGACAGAATCCCACGCGCGTTCAATCGGAATGCGCGAACCGAGCGCATTCCCAGTTGCCATGAACGCGCCGACTTCGAGCTCATAGTCGAGCAACATGGAAGGCGCGAAAGACGGCGGCCCTTCCTCCGACTTCGACACCTGACCAGAGGGTCGGCGCAGCGGCGTGCCACTCACGACGATCGAACTCGAACGGCCGTGATATCCGACCGGCAGATGCTTCCAGTTGGGGAACAGCGGATTCGTCGGGCGAAACATCGTGCCCACGTTCGTCGCGTGGTGCAGCGACGCGTAGAAATCGGTGTAGTCGCCGATCGCAAACGGAAGGTGCATCTGCGCATCGCGCTGCGGTAACAACAGGCGTTTTCCAGCCACCGAACTGCGGATCGGGCCGTCGAGCCCGAGCAATGCTTGCATAGCGCGGCGAAGATTCAACCGCGGTGCCGAACCAAGCGCGGCGAACTCGTTCAGCGACGGTCGCAGCAGCGCGTTCGTCGCGGTGTCACTCAAACCCGCGAAGAAGCCGCCCTCAGCGGCGGCACGCACGTCGAGGATCGAATCACCAATCGCGACTCCAATGCGCGGTTCATCACGATTGCCGCGCGAGAAGATCCCGAACGGCAGGTTCTGAATTGGAAAATCGGTGTTGGGGTCTTCCGCGCTGTCCACGAACGATCGGAGCGACTTGTCGCAGGTATTCAGATGGGTCATCGCGCAGCGGTTTCCGGCGTCAAGAGACGCATCGAGCGAAGGTCGGCGAGTGGCTCCGTGAATGAGCAGGAACCAAAAGCGTGGGCGAAGCTATCGCGCGCCGCGCGGATCTCATGCAGCGTGAGGCGTGCGTCGCGCCACGTGGCGCTGTCGTCGTTGAATCGGAACGACTCTGACGTCTCGTCGGCGAGGAGCGTCGTCAATTGTGCGAGATCTATCTTCTCGCTCCAGACAAAACACGCACCGAGGAACACGTTCAAGAATCCATGCTGACGACAACCGACCGACGGCGCGAGATGCCGAAGCGGATGATGCAGCCCAGCGGTTGCCTTGAAAGGCACTTCAGCACCAGCGCACGCGGCGATGAACGTCGCGACTTGCTCGGGCGTCGGATGCGCCTCGGCGGTCAGGCCACCGGTCCGGATCTTCGCGCCAACATCGAGCGACGCCAGTGCCGCGATCAAGCCGCGTGGATCGCGATCGACCGCGATCTCGAAGTACGGAAACACTTCGTCAGGAAGCTCGTCTATGGCGAGATCGATCTCGCCGACCGTGCCCGCCTTCACCTCAATCACGTCGACGACAGCGCTTCCCGCACCGACGGCTGAATGCCGCTCATTGAACGCCGCGATGAGATCGAGGTCGATACGAAACTGCGGGTCGCTGGCCGCGGCCGTCAGCGCAGCGATCGGCCACGCTTCGTCATCTTCGCCCGCACCGCTCGTCTTCGGAAGGACCGGCGCGGCGGCGGCTTCAAACTCCGCGAGGCGAGCAACGGGGACAACGAGCCGGCCGAGCATCCAAACGTCACCGCCAGCGCGATACGCGTGGTAGTTTCGAACGGTCGCAGCCATGTCGAGCTTCGCCGGAGGAAACAGACCGGCGAAGTCAACGACGCCTTCGAGCAAGGTACGGGTCGCCTGCATGAATCGAGATTATGGATGCTTCAAGGACGGATCACAAGCCGCGCGTCTTAACGCGCGGAATCGCCCACAGCTCGGATGAGTAGTCTGTGGCGTCAGCGACACGCCGAGACCGTAACCACGCTCGCAGTTGCTCGGGCAGCGGCCGCGTACTTCGCAGTTCAGCCTCGAGCGCGGCGACGGCCGTCGGCACGCCGGTGCGTTCAAGTTCGTCGAGCGCGCTCTCCCAGCGCTTCGCGAGCGCCGTCGGCAGTGCCTCGCGCCAAAGGCAGTACGCCGTAAGTTGGTCGCTATCGAGGACTACCTCGCCGAAAATGCGTCGCTGCGCTGGTTCGTCGGGTTCACTCCAGGCCGCGAAGTAGACGGATGGATACAGCGTCGTGCGTCGAGATCGCTCGTTGAAACTCGACGTAAACCGGACGGTCTTCGTGACCTCATCCCACTGCCCGTTGTGCGCAAACGGACGAACGCCGGTGCGCAGTCGCACGTCGGCGTCGGTCTTTTTCGCTGCCCGTGTGGGATCAATACCGAACGGGATCGGAAGCTCGACACTGCCTCGACCGGCGCGCAAGCGAGATTTGTCTTCTTCGGAAATAGCTGGCGACGCAAGCAGAACATCGCGACGGTCGGACGACGTCGTCGCATACAACCAGAACGACAGCGCCATCGGCACGAGTTCGGCAGAGTCAATCGCCTTCGCATTTGGGCGGAAACGTCGAACTTCCCGGAGCATCGCGGGCAGCAGAATCTCGTCAACGATCCACGTTCGTTCCGCCTTCGAGGGATTCCCGTCGACCGAAACCAAGAACAGCCGGTGCGCTTCATCGGCCGTCAGTAATCCGCGCTCGGCGAACAGGAGCAGGAGCGGCATGCCTGCCTTCTGCGCGAATCGCTCATCGTCGGTGATGGGTGAGGAGTCGGCGGAGTCGCGGAGAGTCTGCGCCACGCGGGCGAATCGAACGCTCGCAAGTTGCGCCGACCAGAGCAGCACTGCGTCATTCACGAGCGGCACGAGATCGCGGTCGACATAGGTTCGCCACTCTTCGCGCTTCGACGGATCTTCGATCTGACGTTCCGCCCATCGGCCAAAGAGACGCACCCACAGCTCGCCCGCCTGCATGCGGCGCTCGAAATCCGCCCAGAGACTCCCCCCGTCAGCGAACGCCTCGTAGTAGAAGTGGGTGGTACCGAGTTGCGTGCTGACTTCGACGAGCCCGTTGCGGTTCCCCATCTCACTTGGCAACTGTCCGCCGAACGATCCACTGAAGCTCGTACCGCCGATGTCGGCATCGGCCTGCGGCTCAGCGGCGTACACCTCACGGAGCCGCTGCACGTCATCGGCCGCAAGCGCGTTTGACGCGAAAGTTCGCGACGCCGTACCGCCCTCCGCGATCATGTCGACCTTGATGCGCGGGGTGGAACAGCCCGCGAAGAGGATGACGACGAAGAGAGCGACGAGCGAACGTTGCATGGGTGATTGTCGGAAGCGGCGCGGCGTCGAGTGTACGGCCGGCCTCGCCTGCGTTCTGGGCCAGCAGTTCGTCAGACAAAGATCTCGCGCATCCGCGTCTGCACACACACGCCGCGCGAAGGTCCGCAAAAATAGAAAGCGGCGGGCCCCGAAAGGAGCCCGCCGCTGAATGGGTTGCAAGGTTCGCGACTCAGCTCACAGCCGAATCACTTGGGCCAAATCACTTGAACAGGTTCGTCGACTCGGTCTCCTCGACGGGCGCGGCGAACTGCTTGCTCGTCATGCTCCACTTGGTGCGGACGTCGCCAGGGGCGGTCGCCTTCACCCGAACCTGCCAGACGGCCTTCTGCTGCGGGAAGAGGTCGTTGACCTCTGCCATGGTCACGGTCTTGCCGTTCGCGGTCACAGCGCTCGGCCCGGTGCCCGAGACGAAGGCCAAGCCGTCAGGGAGCGTGAGAACGACCTTGATGTTGTCGTCGTCAGCCGAGCCCTGATTCGTGATGGTCACGATGAAGGTCGTCTCGGTGCCAACTTCGACCGGATCGATCGTGTCAACCACTTCCATGAGGATGGCGGGGATGCCCGCAACCTCGGTAGCGCAGTTGGTCGTCGCGGCCGGAACGCACGTTGCCGTGGCGCTGGCCGTCACCGGCACGCTGCCGATGCCCGTGGGCTTGACCTTCATGGTGACCGTGGCGGTCTGGCCTGCACCCAAGCTCGCCATGTTCCAGACGACCTTGCCACCTTGGAGGGCACCGCTGTTGTCAGCGGAGACGAACGTCGAGTTGGCCGGAAGCGGAGCACTCACCGAAGCGCCGCTCGCGGCGCAGTCGCCAGTGTTCTTCACCGTGAACTTGTAGGTGATGTCGCGGCCGACGAACACCTTGCCGGAAGCGTCGCAGGTGACGGTCAGCGCCGGCTGCTTCACCACGGTCGTCGGGTTACCCGACTGCGCAGTGAGGCCGGAGGACGCGGTGGCCGAAGCGGCCGACGAGAACGTACCGGACTTCGCAGCCTTCGCCGTCACGGTGAAGGGCTTCGACATGCCTGCACCGAGGTCGCCAGCGTTGAGTTCAACCACGCTCTTGCCGTCGAGAGTGGTGAGACCAGCAGGCAGGGTGTCCTTGATGACGGTCTTCTCGGCGATACCAGTACCGGTGTTCTTAACCTCGTACGTCAGCTTGATTTCGTCGCACGTACCGCAGAGTTCAGGCGTCGCGGTCTTCGTGAGCTGGAGGGCAGGCTGCACAACGTTGGTCGCGATGCAGAGGACGTTCGAGTGAATGACGCTCAAGCAGTTCGTCGCTGTGCCGAGCGCGTTGGCCTTCGCCTTGATCGTGATCGTCTTCGTGCCGCCGGCCGGAAGGTCACCGATCATCCAATTGACGCCGCCGCCGGTGCCGAGCTTGGAGAACGCCGGCGACGACTCGCCGTAGGTGAGGTTCGAGAACTTCTCGGAAGTCACGATGACGTTCTGAAGTTCACCCTTGGTGAGGTTGATGACGTCGATCGTGTACTCGTACTCCTGACCAACGCGCATCTCGGCTGGGGCCATCTGGCGAAGCAAGATCGAACTCGTCGCCTTCTCGCCGGTTGGGTAGAAGAGTTCGGTAACTTCGTAGCGAATCCCATTTCGCATCATCGAGTTTCCCGTGTCGCGCGCCATCGGGGCGGCGGCTGGGGCGGCCGTCGCACGCGGTGCCGGTGCAGCAGTAGCGACCGGTGCGTCGTTGCCGCGCTCGCGAATGCTGATGCCCATGTACAGGGGGCGATCAGCCACGCGGTTGGCTTCGTTCTGGCAGCCTGCGAGAAGAAGAAGACCCGACATGGTGCCGGACACAGCGATGAACATCCACGGAGACGAGGTTTTCATAGTGACTCCTGAGCGGTGGCCAGCGTGCGGCCTCTCTGATGCGTCAGCGTGCGCCTCTTCGGCGCCCCGGGCGCGAAAGGCCCGGGGTTGAAGTTTCGGAAGCGAGACCGAGGTGCTGACGCGCGAACGAACTGCGGAAAGAACAAAGGACAGGAAAGAAGTGAGACGAGTAGGTGATTGGTGAACGCGAGGTCGGCTCAGGGAGAGCCATTCGATGCAGCGTGCGGCACGCCACTGGGGAAATTTTGCGAGACGATGAACCAGACGGCGAAGAACTCCAGCGGTCGTACACCACGCGCACGTTTCCGCACGAACGGTCTATTGTGCCGCGAATCCGTCATTTCGGCGAGTCGATGGAAACGAGGCCGCTAACGGAACGGCCCAACAACGCCGGTTGACCGGCAAGAAGGCGTCGCGATGCTAACAATTCCTAGGTCCATGTCAACGGTCGTTCCGCCTCAAACGACACGGCGTTCTTGAGCAGCCAGAGGACGATGCCGCGATCGTGCCCACAGCGCGGCCAAGCGAGCCGCCGGTCAAAAGTGCTTGTCGCCACTACGTTTGACGCTGGTGCCGGGTCGGCTCTCAATCCCGACAACAACGCCAGCTTGAGGGCAGTGCGCGGGACCTGCGCGGCACGCGACACTGAAGCTGCCACAGCTTATTCTTAGTTGCGGTCCTCTATAAGCGCGGCAATTCCCTCGGACCGTCGACTGCGGCCCGGGCCAGTGGCGGCCAGTGGCGGAGCGATGGCGCCACGCACCGAGATGCCGCAGCCACCGAATCGCGGACCGCCCCTGGGCGAACCCAGCAACCCTTGCCGCGCGAGACCCGCACCACTACATTGGCCCCCGCCGCGGGCATAGCTCAGTTGGTAGAGCGTCAGCTTCCCAAGCTGAATGTCGAGGGTTCGAATCCCTTTGCCCGCTTGCTGCGCGAAATCGGGAGGCGAAGCGCCTCCCGTTTCGCTGCGCAACTTGTCTGAGTCCGGCCTTCGGTCGGAAGCGGCCAAGCTGTTGACTGGAGGCCATCGTGAAGGCCATCGTAGACACACACGTTCAAATCAGTCTGGATCATTCGTGGCGAGCATTCTCGCCAAACTGGGTGTCCACGAAAGTGGCGCGGACTGAGCTTGGACTGGCCCCTCTGCCCCTCTGTCGCTGCGCGACATCTCCCCTCGATCGAAGCGATCGTGGGGAGAGGAAGACGGTTGTCGGCGTCGCACGCGCTTCTCTGCCTTCCTGATGACCGCTTCAGTCATGCGGAGAAGAAGTCCACTGTCAGCGCCGCGCGATCTTCTCTCCCTCTCTCCATGACCGCTTCCGTCATGGAGAGATGTCGCGCAGCGACAGGGGGGCGTTCACTAATCGAATAATCGTGTCGCGTAGCAGATAGCACATAGCGGACACACCCATGCGCCCAACCCGCCGAGCGCCGAGCTACACTCGAATGGGTGTGGCCACTACGACTTCCTTAAGGGGATGCCGCTGGCCTCCATCCTCACGGCGGATGACTCCGGACCGCCCTCCCAAGAGGCCATCAATCGCCTGAGCGCGGCCTACGCCATAAACGCCCAGCGGACCACGGACCAGGATGCGGCCTACGGCATTCGCCAAATTGTCGATATCGCGCTCAAGGCGCTCTCGCCCGGGATCAACGACACCACGACGGCGGTCATGTCGCTGGATTACCTGACCGCGATCCTGATCAGGCTCTGCGGCCGCGGCATCGAATCACCCTGCCGGTACGACGACGGTGAACTGCGGGTCATCACACGCGGGGCGACGTTCGCGAGCATGGTGGAACTGGCCTTCGACCAGATCCGCCAGAACGCGGGCGGCAGTGTCGCCGTGCTCACGCGGCTCGTCGATGCCCTACACACGCTTGAGGGACAAACCCAGCGACCGAACCGCCGCGTTGTCCTCCTCCATCAGGCGCAGGCACTGGAGGAAGTCATCCGGCGGACCATCCCGGCATCGCTGGACCGCGAGCCCGTCGAGGCGCGAGTGAAGTGCCAGCTCGAGTCGCTCAAGGCGACCAAAGCTGCGATGGAAACGGCCCCGGCTCATCGCTGAACCGCAGGCGTCTTTGCTCTCCTGGGGTTTTGACTCTGCACCGCAATGGCTGGTCGGCATTCAGCGGACACTGTCGTGTAGCAAGAATCCCCAATCGCGGCACCGCGTCAATCGGCTCGCCGGATCTGGCTATAATCGTTCACGCTTCCGTCCGGGCACGGCCACGTCCTCTCGAAAGGAATTGTTCCATGACTATACGAAAGAACGGAAAACTCCTTCGTCCGGGGTTGACGGGATTGACGGCGAGCCCCGCGGCGGGGCCGCAAGTCGGCATCACACGCCGATCCCGCCAGTCGCGTGGCGGTGCTGGACGACTCGGCCGCGCGATGCGAGATGCCCGATCCACCGACAGCGAGACACCTCCGCCGAAGAAGCGGAATGCGGGGGCTCGCGCGGTGGCTCGTTGGGAGAATGAGGGTGGCCGCACACCGAAGGCGGCGGTGGTCGCCGGTTCGAATAAGAGAAGTTCGGCAACCAAGTCGGCCCGGAGTGCATCGGCTCAGCGAGCCAAGAAGCCACTCAACGCCAAGGTTGATTCGGCCTCGCCCGCCCGCGGCACGAAGAAAGGGCCGCGCGCCTCGCTACTCCTCGGCCATCCAAAGCAACGGAAGGCCGAGTCGAGAGTCAAAGATTCCCGAATCAAGCGGGCCGGTCTTGAGAGCCGTCTGCTCGGCCATGTTTCCGCGAGCGGCAAGCGCGCGCAGGCCCGCCGCGACTCG
>ENA-ORBV01000240-ORBV01000240.1-microbial-mat-metagenome-genome-assembly--contig:-NODE-240-length-121870-cov-10.125451_pt1 | contig 121870 bp, 109 predicted proteins | sample MGYA00237777_ERZ505514 | MGnify/ENA primary metagenome ERZ505514 (study PRJEB26160, sample SAMN06269048) | microbial mat metagenome | isolation source: Oligotrophic lake microbial mat | place...
ATTCTTCCTCAACGCATTGGTATCCAACGCTTACACCGTCGCCGTCGGCTTTGGCCGGCCCGATATTCCGTTCAAGGCCAATCTCGTTGTAACACTGATTTACCTACCGCTACTCTGCGTCCTCACGTGGAAGGGCGGAATCGTTGGTGCCGCTATTGCCTGGGTGGCGCTAAACCTGTGCTATTTTTTCAACCTGGTGCCTATTGTGCATCGCAAGCTTTTAGAGCTACGCACATGGGTATGGCTCCGACAGACTGTATTGCCCTTCGTCGTGGCTGCGGCAGCCGCGATTGGCGGTGCAAAGGCATTGACATTCGCGATCGGCCCGGCGTGGGCGCTTTTATGCCTTGCATTGTCGGTTGCGATCTACTTTGCCATCGCCTTCTGGCAGTTGTCGTCTGAATCCCGTGACACGATTTACCAGTTCTTAAAAAAGCGACCTGCGACCGGAACGGGGCGTATTAGTTGACTGACGCGTTCCCGCGAAGGCTTGCCCGATATACCGGTTGCAGCATTCTCGCACCGCGACGGCTATGCGCCGATTCGCTCCCATTTTCCGATCTCGGCGTTATAGCGTTTTATCGGTCTGGCTGGAGTCCCCGCAACCACGGTAAATGCATCAACCGATTTCGTCACGACGCTATTCGCCCCGACGACCGCATGCTCGCCGATTGAAATGTCCCCAGCGATGAACGCTCCATACCCGATCCAAGCGCCCCGTCCAATGGATATTCTGCCGGGTCGGAGCGGCTGGTCCCGAATTCCAGCGGCAGTAACATCAGAAAATTCGTGGTGAGAATCTGCAATGTACGCCTTGTCTCCAATCGTCACCTCGTCGCCCACGTGCAAACGGCTTATGCACGACAATGTACATCCAAGCCCTATACTGACGTTGTTTCCAATGTACATTTCCGGACTGAAAACCTGCGTGCGATGCCTCTTGAGCGCGTATAGCCGCGTGTGCCTGTTAATCGATGAGTTACGGCCTACTGTGATGCAATCGAGTCCCAATGGAAAAATATAGGGGCTGACAAAACTACCGCTCCCGATACTGCGGAACAGCATCCGGTACACGAAGGAATAGAAAAAACCGATGACGCTCTCTAGTCTGAGCCTGTCAAAAAAATAGTTCGCGAGAGTTTTCACCATCAATGCTCCAGTTGGCTCAGGCCATGATTTACACTCGGCGTAAGCGCCAACATCTTAGCTTAAATGAACATGTCAATATCAGCCACCCTGTCCCATCGGGGAATTACAGGCGATCAGCCCCGCAAAACCCAATTCCAGACGAAGGTTTCTGATTCCATGGCGCGGCAATTCAATTAACCGACACAATTGCCGGGGCACGCAGGTAAAAACGATTGGCCCTGCACTGACAATCTCATCATGAAGGTCTTCAATTGAAGTTCTCCGTTCTTTTGCCCACCCGCAACGGCGGACATTTCCTCCGAAATTGCATTCTGTCCATCCTCGAACAGGATTTCGTCGATTATGAATTGATCATTTCGGACAACGCCAACAGCGATGCGACGCCCGCCATCATTGCCGGTTTCGCCAATGACCCGCGGGTTCGTGTTCTGACACTCGACAGCGTTGTCCCGGTAACCGAAAACTGGAATAACGCGCTGCGTGCAGCGACCGGCGACTATGTGCTGATGATGGGCGATGACGATTATTTGCTGCCCGGCTTTCTCACCCGCATGGCGCGGGCGCTGGACGAGCACGGTAGCCCGGACTGCGTGCTGTACAACGCGTTCTCCTACGTCGCGCCCGACTCGATTTCAGGCAACACCGGTAGCTTTTTCAGCGAAAGCCACTTCGCCTTTGGTCCGGAACTATCAACCGAGGGCGTGGTGGATGTCCGAACGCGCCTGAGTATTCTGCACGATATGTTCCGCTTTCGCGTGCGCATCCCGCTGAACATGCAAACCACGCTGCTGTCGCGTCGCGCCGCACAGAATCTCCCAGGCGGGCCCTTTCAGCCGCCTTTCCCCGACCACTTTGCCCTTAACTCCATGTTGCTCAAGGCCGACAAGTGGGTAGTGCTGCCGGAACGCCTGCTCGTCGTCGGCATCTCACCCAAATCCTTCGGTCACTATGTCTACAGCAACCGCCAGGGCGCGGGCTTGTCCTATCTGGGCATCGACCCGCAGTTTCCCGGGCGCCTGCCGGGTAACGAACTCGTCAACGGCATGCATATGTGGCTCACGCTGCTGAAAACCCGATACCCCGAAGAGCTGCGCGCGATTGCGATTGATCGTGCGGCATATGTGCGGCGCCAGGTATTCGCCTGGTGGATGCAATGGCGTAACCGTGCGATTCCGGGAAAAGAGCTTCTCGGTCGCTTTGGTTTGCTCTCCGCTGCGGACTGGGCCGGACTATTGGCCACCCTTTTCGACCGGTCCAGCTGGCAAAAATTGTTGCAGATCTGCTCCACGATCGGGCGCAGCACAGCACAAACCGCGTGGCACACGCTCCAGCCCCTGGAATCGGTGGCGGACATTCGCGGGTTCGCCGCCTGGCTCGCGCGCACCGGACGGATTCGCAGTTAGCCGATGCGCCTATCCGGACTGCGTGTCGGCTATGCCCCATGCTCGAGATCACTGTTACATCCGGGTGATCGCCGCCGCTTCGCCTTCTACGCCGCAAAACGGGGCATAAATTTCGAGATGGCCGACGCCGCGAAATCCTACGACCTGGTCATACTTTCAGAACTGGCGGATCTCAGCGTCTGGCATGGGTATCGCGAGGGCAAGATCGTCTTTGACCTGATCGACTCCTACCTCGCCATTCCGCGTGACAATCTGCGCGGCCGCTTGCGCGGCTGGGCAAAATTCATCACCCGCCAAAGCCGCCATCTGCAAGCCGATTACTGGCGCGCGGTCGAACTGATGTGCCGGCGCGCCGACGCCGTCATCTGCTCCACCGTAGAGCAGCGCACTGACATCACGCCCTTTTGCGAAAATGTCCATATCATTCTTGACGCGCACGGCGCTCTGCAATCGCACATCAAGACGGACTACCGCGGTGGCCAGCCCTTCAGGCTGTTGTGGGAAGGCATGCCGCAGAATCTCGCCCCGATGCAAAGCCTCAAACCTGTTCTGGCGCGGATCGCCAAACGCCATGCGATTGAACTGCACCTGATCACCGATCCTGAATTCGGGCGCTTCATGGGCCGCTACGCTCGTGCTCGTACCGTGGACATAGCGCGCAATCTGTGCGATACGCTCATCCTCCATCCCTGGAAGGAGGCGGACTTCGCCGCGACCGCCACTGCCTGCGACCTGGCGGTGGTGCCGCTGGACATGGATGATCCGTTCTCCGCCGGCAAGCCGGAGAACAAGTTGCTGCTGTTCTGGAAGCTCGGCATCCCGGCGCTGGTCTCCGCCACGCCGGCGTATTCACGCGCAATGCAAAGCGCGGGGCTGGCAATGGCCTGCAGCAGCGACCAGCAGTGGGAGAACATGCTCGCCAATCACATCGAGAGCGAACAGCTGCGACGGCATGCCGGAGAAGCCGGAAAGCGCTACGCCGACACGCATTTCAGCGATGCCATGCTGCTCTCAAGATGGGATGCCTTGTTCCGGTCACTGGGATTTGACTTTACTTAGAACGTATCTCAAAAATATCCCCCACCCCCACCCTCTCCCCGAAGCAGGGGGTGTTTGCTCCCTTATCTCTGCGGGAGAGGGCTGGGGATGAGGGAAAATGTGCGAATGCTGGTTATTGAGATACGTTCCAGCAGCCTTTACGTCTCCAGCTCCGGTAAAATTTGCCCATGTGCGGAATCGCCGGCTTTATAAGCAGCAAGGGATTGCCTGAAAACGCCACCGGGATCGCCCGCCGCATGGCCGACGCCCTCGCCTATCGCGGTCCCGATGATTCGGGAACCTGGCTGGATGAGCAGTCCGGCGTAGCGCTCGCCCATCGCCGGCTGTCCATTCTTGACCTGAGTCCGGAAGGCCATCAACCCATGGCCTCTACCAGCGGCCGTTACGTCATCGTCTTTAACGGCGAGGTATACAACCATGCCGAGCTGCGCCAGGCCCTGGGCACCCCGGATGGGTTGTCATGGCGGGGACACTCCGATACCGAGGTGATGCTCGAAGCCATTTGCCGTTGGGGCCTCGACCAGGCACTGGCGCGCTTTGTCGGCATGTTTGCCTTCGCGCTGTGGGATCGGGAAAAAAAGCAGCTCATTCTGGCGCGCGACCGCTTTGGTGAAAAGCCCTTGTATTACGGCATGCAGGGGCCGTGCTTTTTATTCGGTTCCGAACTCAAGGCCTTGCGCGCACACCCAGACTGGTCTGCCGCGATTGATCGCGATGCGCTTGGCAGTTTCCTGCAGCTCGGTTACGTGCCGGCGCCGGCCTCGATCTATGCCGGGGTGCGCAAGCTCCCGCCGGGAAGTTATGTTGTTTTCGACACCGCGACACAGCGCATTGAGCCGCCGCGCACGTTCTGGTCGCCGCTAGAGGCGGCCATGACGGCAAGGGCCACCCCCTTCGCGGGCTCTGCAAGCGAAGCCTGTGACCGGCTGGAGACCCTGCTGCGCGAGACCTTGCGCCTGCAAAGTTTTGCCGATGTTCCGGTCGGGGCCTTTCTCTCCGGCGGTATCGACTCGACACTGTTGGTCGCCTTGCTGCAAAGCCAATCGACGCATCCGGTGCGCACCTTCACTATCGGCTTTCGCGAGCAAGGCTACGACGAAGCAAAGTTCGCCGCGGCAACCGCCAGACACCTGGGCTGCCAGCACACCGAGCTGTATGTCGATGCCGCAGACGCCCAGGCGCTGATTCCCGGCTTGCGTGATGTGTACGACGAACCATTTGCCGATTCCTCGCAGCTTCCGGTGATGCTGGTGGCAAAACTGGCGCGCCAGCAGGTCACCGTGTGCTTGTCGGGGGATGGTGGGGACGAATTGTTCGGCGGCTATAACCGCTACCAGTGGGCTCCGCGCGTTGCGACCTGGAATCGCCGCATTCCGGCTGCAGTGCGCGCGGCACTTGCCTCGGCCATAACGGCCATCTCCCCCGAACGCTGGGACGGCTTGGCGCGGCTCGCCGGCAGTGCAGCAGTGCCGTCCACACCCGGAATCAAATTGCACAAGATGGCCGGGCTGCTGGGCGCACAGAGTGAGGCCGGGTTGTATGAACGCCTGATTTCAGTATGGCCACAGTCCATTCCCCGCGCGGCCGGCGGCGCAGTCGCGCTCCCGGCCGGCTTTGAAGCCCTGCCCTCATCGCTGTCTTTCGCCGAACGCATGATGCTTGGCGACAGCAGCGGCTATCTGCCGGACGATATCCTGGTCAAGGTCGATCGGGCGACCATGGCGTCCGGCCTGGAAGGACGGGCGCCTTTTCTTGACCACCGCATTTTCGAGTTTGCCTGGAGCCTGCCGCAGCAGTACCGCCTCGGCCCCGCTGGCGGCAAGTTGCCGCTAAGACAGTTGCTGGACCGGCATCTGCCGCGCGCGCTGACCGAACGCCCCAAAGCCGGATTCGCCGTACCGGTGGGCAACTGGCTGCGCGGCCCGCTACGAGAGTGGGCGGCTGACCTGCTCGACGCTACAAGACTGCGACGTGAAGGCCTGCTCGACCCGGCGCCGGTGCAACAGCTCTGGAACGAGCATCTGTCGGGCCGGCGCGACTGGCACCATCCTTTGTGGGCAGTGCTGATGTTCCAGTCCTGGCACGAACTGAACCATGGCCGCTAAGCCGCCACGATTGCTGTTTTTTGTCACCGAGGACTGGTATTTTTGCTCGCACCGGCTGCCGCTCGCACTCGCCGCCCAAAAGGCCGGTTTCGATGTATGGGTGCTGACGCGCGAGATGGCGCATGGCGAGGTCATCCGCAACGCCGGACTGAGGCTATACCCGATCGCGCTGACACGAGGCGGTCGCCATCCCTTGCATGAGCTGGCGGTGCTCTGGCGCAGCATTCGCGCCTATCGGGAAATCCGGCCCGACATCGTTCACCACGTTGCGATGAAGCCGGTAATTTACGGCTCCATCGCGGCGCGCATCACCGGCGTCGCAGGCGTGGTGAATGCGCTGGGCGGCCTCGGCTATATGTTCACCTCCAAAGACACCGTCGCGCGCCTGCTCCGTCCAATCGCAGAGTTCTGGCTGCGCTTCGGCTTGCGCCGCGCCGCAAGCATCACCTTGCTGCAAAACCCGGATGACCTCGCCTTGCTGTGCGCGCATGGCATCGTGCGGCGCGAGGATGTGCGGCTTATCCCGGGCTCCGGCGTCGACACTGCGCAGTTTCATCCGGTGCCCGACCCCGATGGTCCGATCACCATCGTGCTCGCGGCGCGCATGCTTCGCGACAAGGGCGTGGTCGAGTTCGCGGCGGCGGCGCGGCAGTTGGGAGGGTGTTCGGCGCTTGTGCGTTTCGTGCTGGTCGGGGATCCGGATCCTTCCAACCCGGCCTCACTCACCGTCGAGGCGCTTCGCGATTGGGTGGCCGCAGGTACTGTTGAATGGTGGGGCTGGCGCGAGGACATGGCGGCGGTCTATCAGAGCGCCCATATCGCCTGCCTGCCCTCTTACCGCGAAGGTCTGCCCAAATCCTTGCAGGAGGCCGCCGCCTGCGGCCTGCCGATTGTCACCACGGATGTGCCCGGTTGTCGGGAAGTAGTGCGCTCCGGTCACAACGGCATTCTGGTCCCGCACAAGGACGCAGGTGCGCTGGCAACAGCGCTCGCCACGCTGATCGCCGACCCGGCGTTGCGGGCCAGCATGGGACACGCCAGCAGAAAACTCGCCGAAGAGGAATTTTCAGTCGGGAAAATTGCCGCCCTGACGCTCGCGAGCTATCGCGACCTGCTGTCAGCACGCGCCTAGAAAGGGCAACCCCTGCAGCGGCCGCTCCATGCGATAATCGATTGTATATTCAGGCTATTTATTTGAAAAGCCGCAGGTGCAACCATCAAGCCCACTCCCATCGTTCTGCTGGAACTCAACGAACTGAATTTTGAGTACGTTGAGCACTACATCGCCCAAGGCGAACTACCGGCATTACGGCAGTTGATCGCGCAACACGGCTATGCCCGCACCCTGTCCGAAGAAGTGTACGAGCACATTGAACCGTGGATCCAGTGGGTCAGCGTTCATACCGGAAAGTCCTACGCTGAGCACAAGGTGTTTCGCCTCGGCGATGCACCGGGGTCGGGACTGGAGCAAATCTGGGAGACGCTGGAAAAACGCGGCCTCAAGGTCGGCGCGATTTCTCCCATGAATGCCGGAAACAGCCTTGCCGCCCCGGCTTTTTTTGTACCCGACCCATGGACTATCGCCCCGGTCAGCGGATCGAAAGTGCTGCAACGCCTTTACCGGGCAATCGCGCAGGCGGTGAATGACAACGCGCAGGCGCGCATAAGCCCGCGCTCCGCTTTCGATCTGATCGTCGGTTTTCTGGTTTACGGCCGTTGGCGCAATCTCGCCCGCTACATTGGCGATGTACTGCGTGCACCGAGGGCGCACTGGGCCAAGGCCTTGTTTCTTGACCGGCTGTTGTCTGACTGTTTCATCAAACTCTGGCAAAAGAACCGTCCGGATTTTTCGTCGCTATTCCTCAATGGGGCGGCGCATCTGCAACACCATTACCTGTTCAATTCCAGCGCCTATGCCGGCGGGCAACGCAACCCGGCCTGGTATGTGCCGCCGGGCGCCGACCCGGTGCTGGAAGTGTGCCGGCTCTACGATCAACTGGTCGGCGACATCCTGTCTCTGGATCCGGCATTGCGCGTACTGATTGTCACCGGACTGCACCAGGACCCGGTTTCGGCGCCGGTGTACTACTGGAGGCTGCGCGACCATGCCGCGTTCCTGCGCCAGATAGGCTGTGACTTCGTCACCGTTGAGCCGCGCATGTCACGTGATTTCGTAGTGAACTTCGACAATGCCGCCCAAGCAAGCGCGGGGCAGGCTTTGCTGAACTCCGGTCGGGACGACAAGGACACACCGCTGTTTGAGGTGGACAATCGCGGTACCAGCTTGTTTGTAACCCTGACCTACCCACACGCGATCGAACGTGGCTTTCGCGCCCGCTTCGCCGGGCAGACCGTTGCATCCTTCGCCGATGACGTCGTGTTCGAGGCAATAAAGAACGCCCATCACAACCAGATTGGGTATCTGCTCGATACCGGGGCGAGGCGTGCCGCACCTAAGGATGAGGCTATTGCCCTCACTGATGTCTGGCAGCGCGTCGTTTCGGCGTTCAACTGACGACTCACACCATGAATCGCCTGATTTTTCATGCGCTGCTCGCCTTCGTCATTGCCGCCTTCCTGTCGCATTTTCTGCGTCGCCCGGCGCTGCGCGTGGGGCTCGTTGACATCCCGGGCGGCCGCAAGCAGCACGCGCGCGAGACACCGGTCGTGGGCGGGATCGCCATGTTCTGCGGATTTACCTTTTCCATGCTCGGCTTTGGCCAGCTCGATAGCGCAAATTTAAGCCTGGTGTGCGCGCTCGCCCTGATGGTCATGGTCGGCGCCCTCGACGACCTGCACGACCTCAGCGCACGACATAAATTTGCCGCACAAATCGTCGGGGCGTTGTTCATGACTTCATGGGCGGGCAACTATGTCGGGCAGATCGGGAATCTGCTCGGCTTCGGTCCGCTCGGACTGCAAAACTGGGCCATTCCGTTCAGCGTGGTATGCGTGCTCGGCGTAATCAATGCCGTGAACATGCTCGATGGTCTGGATGGCCTTGCCGGCAGCGTATGCTGGACCGCGCTCGCCTGGCTGGCGGTGGCCGCAGGCGTCAGCGGACTGGATGCGCCGCTGCTGGTGGCGGTGCTGATGTTGAGCGCCGTCGGCGGCTTTCTGCTGCTTAACCTGCGCCTGCCCTGGCAAGCGCATGCCAAAGTGTTCATGGGCGATGCCGGCAGCATGATGCTCGGTTTCGCCCTGGTATGGCTGGCCGTGGATCTCACCCAGGGCTCGGGGCGCACGCTTCCGCCGATGGTAGCGGTCTGGATCATCGCCCTTCCCCTTGCCGACATGGCGCGCGTAATGCTCACCCGCATCCTGCGCAACCAGAGCCCGTTTCTCGCCGACCGCATTCACCTTCACCATCTGTTGATCGGGCGGGGCTATGGCAGCAACCGCGTCGTGCTGATCATGACCGCAATGTCCGCTGCGGCAGGCGGGATAGGCATTTGCGCGTGGCGGCTCGGCGTCCCCGACTATGTGCTGTTTTATGCCTTCATTACATTTCTTGCCGTGTATTGCATTGTCCTGCGCGGCGACGGGGCCGCCGATGGCCGGACTTGACGCCGGGTCGTATCGGCATGACCTTACATGAAGCCGCCTGATCGACGCGCGCTGGCGGCATTCGCCCACGACATCGGGGCGATGATTCTTGCATTGCTGCTGGCCAACTGGGTTTGGCTTTCGCTCTTCGGCCCGGCATTGCCGCACCAAGGCGCAACCGGCGGCATGCTGTGGTTGCTTCCGGTGCAAATGCTGGTGTTCTGGCGCATGCGCCTGCACCAGATCATATGGCGATACTTTGGCGTACCGGATTTTCGCCGCCTTTTGCTCGCCTGTGCCATGTCTGCGCTGATCGGGGGCGTGCTGCTGATCGCGGCCGGATGGCCGGCTAGCCTGGGCGCACTGCTGGCGCTCGACAGCACGCTGCTGTTGTTCTTCACCAGCGCCAACCGTCTGGCTTTCCGCATCTGGAAGGAATCGTCTGCGACCGCAACCGGCGGCGAAACGCTCAAACCCGTGCTCATTCTCGGTGCCGGCGATGCCGGTGCCGACCTGCTGAAGCATCTCGCGCGCAGCCGGGAATGGCGCGTGGCCGGTCTGCTGGATGACAACACCGCGAAGCACGGGCGACAAATCCAGGGTTGCCCCGTACTGGGCTCGATCGACGCCCTGCCGGAAATCGCCGCGCGGCTTGCCGTTACCCAGGCAATCATCGCCCTGCCGGGACAATCGCACGGCGCGAGGCGCAGGGCGATGGAAATCTGCACCAGGGCGGGCATCGCCGTTATGACCGTGCCGTCCTACGACGACATCATGAACGGCAAGATTACCGTGTCGCAAATCCGCAAGGTGGAACTTGACGATCTGCTCGGCCGCGACCCGGTAGTCCTCGACAGCGCGGGCCTGCGTGAATGGGTCAGTGGCCGCACCGTGATGGTGACCGGCGCCGGCGGCTCCATCGGTTCGGAGCTATGCCGCCAGATCGAACGCTTTGCGCCGTCGCTGCTGCTGTTCGTGGATGCCAACGAGCTCGCCTTGTACACGCTGGAGCAGGAATTCACGCGCAACCGGTCCGGCTGCCGCATCGCGTGCGCCATCGGCGACGTCAAGGATGGCATCCGCATCGGCGCACTGATGCGCGAGTACCGCCCCGCCATCGTGTTTCATGCCGCTGCGTACAAACACGTTCCGCTGATGGAGGAACTCAACGCCTGGGAGGCGGTGCGCAACAATATTGCCGGAACACTCGTCGTCGCGACCGCGGCGATCGAATATGGTGTGGAGAAGTTCGTCCTTGTCTCGACCGACAAGGCGGTCAATCCGACCAACGTCATGGGGGCGTCCAAACGGCTTGCAGAACTGGTATGCCACAGCCTGAACGCCGGGGGCACGCGATTCGTCGTGGTGCGATTTGGCAATGTGCTGGGCTCCACTGGCAGCGTCATCCCCAAATTCCGCGAGCAAATCGCGCGCGGCGGTCCGGTCACCGTCACGCATCCTGAAATAACGCGCTATTTCATGTCCATTCCCGAAGCTGCGCAACTGGTGCTGCAAGCCGGATTGATGGGAAAGGGCGGCGAGATCTTCGTCCTGGAAATGGGCGATCCGGTGAAGATTGTCGATCTTGCGCGTGACCTTATCCGGTTGTCCGGATTCGGCGAACAGGACATCGGCATTGCGTTCACAGGTTTGCGTCCGGGCGAAAAGTTGTACGAGGAACTGCTCGCCGACAGTGAACATACGCTGGCCACACCGCATCCAAAGTTGCGCATTGCCAAAAATAATGCGAATCCCGGAGCGGCGTGGCGCGAAGATCTTGAATTGTGGCTGCGTCAGCCGTCGTCGCCCGCGGATAGCGAGGTGCGCGCCAGACTGAAAGCGCTGCTGCCCGAATACATGCCTGGCGCAATGTCCATCGACACGCCGATACCGCGGCCATAACAAGCACAGCGCTGCCACGAGTCGTGCCAGCAATTGACTACCCTAAATGGCTGGAAATGCCCGCCTGGCGTGGATTTCCAGCCTTTTCACTCCATAAGCGGGAGTGCCTGAACACTATTCAGGTTTCGCCAGCGCCTTCCACGCCGCGAGAATTTCATCCACGGTGATATCACTGACATGGCGGCTTTCCGGTTGCAACAAGCGGTAGGGTACCGCCCACGGATGCCATAACTCCGGACGCTCGCTACCGAACAGGCTGACCACCGATTTTCCCAATGCAGCGGCCAGATGCACGGGGCCGCCATCGCTGCAAATGACCTGGTCGCAAACGCTGAGGCCGGCGATGAGCTCGTCCAGACCCGCTGTGGGTAACGCGATCAAGCGCGCGCTGGCACAGGTGGCGCCAATCTCCCGGGCGCTTTCATCGTCACCGGGAAAGCGCGGATTGTCACGGCTTCCCGGCGCCCAGCTCAGGACGATGCGCGCCGAATACCTGTCAATCAGGATGCGTATCAAGTCGATGAAATTCTGGTCCGGCCAGCGGCGATCGGCTTCGCGCGCACTGATGTGCACGCCCACCACCGGCCCGTCGCCGGGGGGTAAGCGTTGCCTCCATGTGTCCGCCAGCGCCTTGCCGGCAACCAGCTTGAGCGGAGGCGGGGTCCCGTCTATGCCCAGTGTTCGTAACAGGCGAAAGGTGTTCTCGACCTGATGCAGCATGTGCTCCGTATGCACCGGCACCACCATGTCCGCCAGACCGGAGCCGTTGTCAAATCCGATGACATGGCGTGGTCGTACCCACCGCGCCAGACGCTCGGCACTGGATTGATAACCCGGTGAGGCAAGGATGACGTAGTCGATACGTCGCCGACGCAGGCCGAGCAGCATATGCAAGCGCTGTGCATAAACACCAAACACGGTCTCACCTGCCAGGCGATGCTTGGCCTTCTGATAACTGAATACCGCATCTATATCCGGATTGCCCGCCAGAACCGGCTCTGCATAGCGATTGACCAGCGCGCCTATCCAAGCCTGCGGGTGGCGCGTCCGCAAAGCGGCGATCAGCGGGGTCGTACACACCAGGTCACCGATATTGTCGCGGCGAATCACCAGAAAGCTCGGTTGCCTTGTGTCGGACACTATGCACCCGCCTCCGGCGACTTGACGTCCAGCGCATGGAGCAATGCAACGAGCTTTTCCGCCCGCGCGCGCCAGGTGTGAGCGCGCGCCTTTTCCCGTACTCGTTCGCCGATACGGCGTGCGCGTGCCGGGTCGGCGACCAATGCGGCTATGGCCGCCGCAAGCGCAATGGGATCACCGGCGCGGAACCAGACCGCATCGTCCTCCGACAGCACATCACGCAAGGCCGGGAGATCGCTCGCCACAATCGCGCAGCCGGCAGCCATGTACTCGAAGAGCTTGATCGGCGAAGTGAAGCGACTGTCTGCCTCATCGCGGTTCGGCAACACCGCTATGCAAGCCGATTGCAAGGCGAGCGCCACCTGCGCATGGGGCAGTTGCCCGCTGAACTGCAGATCCGTGCCGGCAACAGCGCTACCCGACCCATGCCCGGAGCGGAGGCGCGCAACCTGCTCCGCGCTGCCGCCGACGATGCTGACGAGGCAACCGCGAAGATGTGCGGCCGCCTGCACCAGATCCTCAACACCCTTCCAGCGAAACAGGCTGCCCGCGTAGACGATATGGCGCCCCGCCGCAGCCCAGTCCTTCGCCGGCAACACTTCCGGCCAGTCAACGCCATTCAAAAGGACCTCGATTTCGCGCCGGCCGTGCAGTTCGGCCAGTCTTGCCGCGGTAGCGGCGGAATTGGCGAGCACCAGCGCGGCGTGGCGCATCACCAAGGCCTCCAACGCCATGTTGGTTGCCCGCTTTGCTCCGGCGCCGGTGTCGCTGAACACCTCGTGTGCTTCGTAGACCAGCCTTCGCTGCGGAAAACGCCGCAACAGCAACGCCGCAAGCTTGAGGTGGCGTACGAAGAGAATCGCCTCAGGACACATCGCCACGCGCCGGGCCAGTCTTGCCGTGAACAACCGGTTGGAATGCACGCGATCAAGCGGCCAGGGGAGCGAACGCGACAAGGGCGTGAGCGTGAGGCCGGACGGCACGTCGAGGCCATAAGACGTAATCGGATGCAAAGACCCATTCGGAACATAAGCCAGCTCCACCGCCATACCCGATTCAGCCAGACCGGTGACGACATGGGCAACCTGCACGCCCCGCGCCCGATCCAGGGGCAGCGGTTCAGGGAACGCGTAGAGCAGCGTCACCCTTCTTGCCCTCGATGATGATGCAGTCTCCGAACAGCATTTCTTCGGATGTCACGCCGTGATCGGGAAATTTGCGCTTTTTGACGTTGTTGCGGATGATGCGCGCAATACAGTTTTCCATGACCCGCTTGATCCATTGCGGCTTGTAGAAATAGGCGTTGGTATTGACGCGCGCTATGCTTACCCCGCCCAGCATCATGAAGTAGTGCAACTGCCAGAAATAAATCGGGCTGATGTGCGCGTCGTCCACCGGCTGGTCCATCACCCTGGAAGGTTGCTGCATCAGCGGCTTGAAGCGCGGAAAATAGCCCGACACCAGGTACTTGATACGGGCATCAACGGAAAAGGTGTTTGGCGTGCTGATGTAGAGCCTGCCGCCGGGCTTGAGTACCCGGCACAACTCGCTGGTAAACGTCCACGGGTTGTGGAAATGCTCGATGCCTTCAATGCTGAACACATGATCGAAATACCCGTCCGGGTAGGGCAGCGGATCCATCACGTCATGCCGTTGAAAACGCACCCGGTTGTCCTTTAACGCAAACGCCTCGGCATTGATGTCGAGGCAATGGATATCGTCATAGCCGAGTTTCAGCAGTTCCTGCGCAAACGCGCCGTGTCCGGCGGGAACATCCAGAATTCTCCCGCGCGGCGCGCCTTCAAACAGCTTCAGCACCGCCGGATAGTGGTCGTCGGTCGCCAGTGCACGGATTTTCTGGTCGGCGTCGTTGCTCATGGATGGGCAAGCCAGTAAGGGCCGACGGCAAGGCAATCAACGCGCTTTTCGACAAACGCGCGAACTGCTTCGGCAGGTGCGCAAACGATGGGTTCTTCGTGCACGTTGAAACTGGTATTGAGGACCAGGGGAATTCCGGACAGGGCATGATAGGCCGATATGAGTCGGTGATACAGCGGGTTGACTTCGGGGCGGACCAGCTGCGGCCGCGCCGTGCCGTCAACATGTACGACTGCAGGGATGCGGGACAACCACTCGTCGCGCACGTCAAAGGTCACGGTCATGAACTCTGCGCTATGCCTCGCCTTGTCGACATTCTTGAATATCGCATCCGCATGCTCGGCCAGTACGCTGGGTGCAAAAGGCATGAATTCGGAACGGTCGAGTCTGTCGTTAAGCCAGTTGTTGATGGCCGATTCGGTGGGGCGCGCCAGCATCGATCGATTGCCCAGTGCGCGCGGCCCGAACTCCATGCGCCCCTGAAACCAGCCGACGATGCGGCCGTCGTGAATTGCCTTGGCTGCGCGCGCAACGAGGTCAGCTTCGTCAAGTTTCGAGGCGACAAGCTGCGCAGCGCCAAGAGCGGCAAGTATTTCTGTGTCGCCATACGATGGCCCCCAGTACACATCATGCAGGGGTCGCGTATTACGCATGGACTCGGGGCGGCTTTTCGCCAGCTCGAGCAAGGCGGCGCCCACGCTGTTGCCCGTATCACTCATTGCCGGAAAAACAAAAATGCTGTCAACTTCAGGCAGTGCGGCAATGCGTTGGTTGAGTTTGACGTTGGCGAACACGCCGCCATTCAGCGCGACGCGACGCATGCCGGTCTTTGCCAGGTATTTTTGCACCATATCCACGGTGACTTCCTCCAGCACCCGCTGCGCCGCCGCCGATACGTTTTCGCGACTATGCCCTTTTATTGCCTCTTTCAGAAACGCGTAGCGCCGGCCTTCGGCCTGGGGCTGGCCGACAAAGGCCGAATCAAAACGCGTACCGTCCGCGCTTACCCGGAATGCCTGTGAGAATGCGTCATGCAGGGGCTTCGGATCGCCCATCGCCGCCAGCCCGACCACCTTGCCTTCGTGACGCATTACGCGAAATCCGAGCAATTCGGTGATGTGGCCGTAAAACACCCCGGCCGAGGCGCCAAACGCATCGGTCACATGCTGGCGCTCGTAGCGGCCGTCACGCCACAGACCCGAGGTATGGCTGATGTTCCAGTCGCCATTGCCGTCCATGGTGATGACGGCGCAGTCGGCGAATCCGGAGTAATACGCGGCGGCCAGTGCGTGGGACGCATGATGATCAAAAAATGCCGTCGATGCGCCGTTGAACCGCTCTGCGCGCAAAAATCTTCGCGCAAGAAAATGATCTGCAAACACTTTGCCGTGGGCCTGCAGGCGTTCAACAAAATTGGACAGCAGCATTTGCGGACGCTCGCCGTGTGCCTTCTTGCGCCGTGACCGGTGCAGCCGCCGCTCGATTTCCTTGAACCAGGTTTCCCGGACAAAATATTCCTCGGGGAAAAAAGTATAGAGCAGGGCCAGACTGCCGATGTCGCTGCGCTCCCGCCCGGCGAGCCGCAACACTTCATCAATCGCGAGGTCGGACAGCTTGCCGCCGTCGTTCTTGATACGGGACAGGCGCTCGTTTGAAACTGCGGCGACCAGGCGGTCGTCGTCAAACAAGACCGCGGAGGATTCATGCCCGGTATGCAGGCCGAGTATCAGGGACAACGGGAAAACCTCATCTGGATGAAGGGAAAGGCGCTGCGACGGCGGGAGTGCGCATCAATTCAAACAGGTCGGCAGCGATCCTGTCGAGGGAAAATTCGTCGGCCATGATGCGGGAACGCCCCTGCCACGTCAAGCAAAGCGCCGGGTTGCGCAAGGCTGCGATAACCGCGTCGCGCAATGCGGGTACATCGCCTGCGGGCACCACCACACCGGCCGCATGCTTATCAACCCAATCGGCAATGCCGGCACCATCGCTGGTAACCGTAGGCGTGCCGACGGCGGCGGCTTCCACGGTAACCATGTTGAGCCCCTCGCAACGGGTGGGGTTCACATGCAGGTCGGCTGCTGCGAGGTGCTCGAATACCGCCTCGCCCTGCAACGGGCCGGTGAAAACGACTGTGTCCTGCAAGCCTGCCAAGCGCAGCAGCGGCCAGACCCCTTGTTCAAGCCAGACATCCTTTTGACCGCACATCAGCCAGCGGCAACCCGGAATCGCCGCGACGATGTCAGGCCAGGCTGCCGCAAGATCCTGCAGTCCCTTGCCCTTGTGGTTGCCGCTGAGCGTCACCACCAGCGGTGCATCAGCCGCGATGCCGTACAGCATGCGCACTTCCTGACGAACCGCCGCGCGACGTTCGAAAATCGCGTCCAGCACAGGCATTGGCGCCACAAGCTGGATCGGAAGCCTTGCGATGCGCGCGGGATCGGCGCCCTCCCGAATGAGGATACGCTCCAGCGATTCGCACAAGGCGCGCATGACATCGATACCGGGCAGCGAATTGCGTATCAGCCAGCTCACCATGGGTGTGCGCCTCTTGCCCACCCCCCATTCCGGGCAGTCGAGGATGTCACCGCCGATATAACTCGCCAGCAATCGCGTTTTCAACAAACCCAGCCGCTTCAGGAATGCCGCGGGAATAGCATAGGTAAACCCGTCACTGCAAACGACCACATCCGGCGCGAAATACCGCACCGCCGCGCTAACCACCCACATGCGGTGTACCAGGTTGCGGCCCTCGAACGCACGGCGAAATATGCGATCAGGCAGCCAGGTCAGCAAGCGTTCCCAGCCCCGGCGCGGGTCGTACCAAAGCGTGCGGATGCCGTCTCCGGGCTGGCGGTGGTGGTCAGCCAACTGGCGCGCCCCCTGATTCAGGCCGCGCTTTTCCTCGAGGACGCAGACGTCCTGCCCCATTGCACGCAACTGCACCAGCATGGCGTACTCGCCCGTCCATGACTTTGGGTGCAAATACAGAATACGCATGCTCAGACCAAGGCCTTCGCCGGCGTCCACCCGTCGCCGGAGAGGGCCTCGATGGCGGCACCGACACGACTGCGGAACGCCTCGCGCGAAAAGCGCGCGAGGTGGGCTGCGCCGTTGCGCGGGTCGGGTCGCGGTGCGCCGGCAATCAGGCGTTCGAGCAGCCTGGCAAAATCAAGTCCGTTGTCTCGGCGCGGGTCGGTAAACAAATAGCCACTCGCCGCTTCAATTACGGTTTCAGTGAACGGCGGCGCGTTCACTGCGAGCACCGGGGTTCCGCAGGCTTGCGACTCGATCAGATTGAGTCCCAATGCTTCCTTCTCCGGCAGTCCTGACAAAACATAATCGAGTTGCCCGTAAACTGCGGCGACGTCCCCTTGCTGGCCCCAAAACCGCACTTGATTCCGCATCGGACCCAGCGCCGTCTTGATATCCCTTACAGAGGCGAATCCGCCGCTGCCAAATACTTCGAGACTGACTGCAGGATGACGGGCAAGCACAGGAGCCAGAATATCCAGCATGCGCGGAAACTGCTTGATCGGCGTCAGGCGCGAAACAATGCCCAGCGTAAGTCCGGCGCGCCGGGCGAACGGCGGTTGCGGCATGAAAGGGGCGACCAGCGGTGCCAGTGCGCCGAGCAGGCGATCGCGTAACTTGCGCCTGTCCCAGTCATAGACGCGCCCCGCCCGTAATACCCCCTGCACTGCGCCGGGCCGCAACGCGAGATCAGCGACGCCATACATCGGTTCAGGATAGATGTTGCCCAGCCCCCGGCCGGCGGCACTGTCCAGCACATGCTGCGATACGCCAAACAGCCGGTGATAGCAGGCAAACCCCGCCGGATTTCGTTCATACAAGGGCATGTGCACAAAGCCTGCGAGCACGTGCCGTTTTGCCAGAACCGCGGCAAAAGCCGCACTGGCTGCGGTATGCGTAACGACAAGGCTTCGCTGCGCTGGCAACGCGTCGAGGATTTCCGCCTCGCTCGCAACTTCCCGCAGACGCACCCCGTCCATTCCCATGGACGACCAGAACCCGGCACCGCTTGCAACAAACAGTTCTACGTCCCAACCCAGCGACACCAGCGCTTCACTGAAAAACCGCGTATACACCTCGCCGCCGCCGAAGCTCGTCTGCAGGTTGATCTGATGGCAAACAGGCATGGGCCGGATCGTTCAGACCGGAACGCGAAACCGCTCCACCCACAAGGCGAGCACCAGCAGGGGCCACAAGCGCGAGCTGTGCGATGCGGCTCCGGACAAATGCTCGTTGACGGTGCGCTCCACCAGGTCCTGCCGAAACCAGGGCGCAAGCACCCGCTTGTCCACCAGCACGTCGCGCAACATGCCCGACAAGTCGTCCTTGAGCCAGCGCGAGAGCGGTACGGAAAAACCTTTTTTCGGGCGATCCATGAAGTCCCTCGGCAGCCAATCCTTGAACGCCTCCTTCAGGATGTGCTTGTGCCGCCCGGCCGGCGATAATTTGTAATGCCCCGGAAGGCCGGCGGCGAACTCGATGAGCTTGTGATCAAGGAACGGCGACCGGCACTCGAGGGAATTGGCCATACTGGTGACATCCACCTTGAACAGAATGTCCTCGGGCAGATACGTGGTCATGTCGAGTTTCAGGTAACGGTTTAGCACATCCTCGCCGGAGGAATCGAAATGGTCTTCCAGGTAGGCGGTGGTACTCGCCACCCCCATCGCCTCGCGCAGCTCCGGCGTGATCATGCGGTCCTTGTCGGCATCGGGGAAAAAAGCCAGCAGGTGCTTGTACGCCTCGCGTCCCTGCATGCCGAGAATCTCATCGGCACGCGATGCCGGAAAGCGCCGCCCCCTGCGACTCGCACGCAGGCGGCCCTCAATGGCGATTGTTGAACGCCGCAATCCGCGCCACAACGGCGTCAATCCCCGCCGGGCCAGCCATTCGGCGCGACGGATCTGGTAAAAACGCCGGTAGCCGGCGAACACCTCATCACCGCCATCGCCGGTCAGTGCAACCGTGACCTGGGAGCGGGCAAACTGCGATACGTAAAAGGTCGGCATCACCGAATTGTCGGCCAGCGGCTCGCCAAGATGGTCGATCATCGAAGGCATGATGCCGACGGCGTCGGCCTTGACCATCATCTCGTTGTGATCGGATCCGAGATGGCGCGCAATCTCCTTCGCCTGCGGCAGCTCGTTGAAGCGCTCGTCTTCGAAACCGATCGAAAAGGTCTTCAGTGGCGAGGCGCCAAGCCGGGCCATTGCCGCCACGGTAATCGAGGAATCGATCCCGCCCGACAAAAAGGCCCCGAGCGGAACATCGCTCACCAGGCGCAGCTTCGTCGCTTCCAGAAAATGCGTGCGCAAAGCGTCGCACGCGTCGCCAAACGACAGCGTGCTGCGCCTGGTGAGATCGAGATCCCAATACTTGAAAATGCGGGCGATGCGTCCGTCCTTGATCACCATCGCATGCGCGGGCGGCAGCTTCCTGATCGCGGCAAATCCGGACATCGGCGCGGGTATGTATTGAAAAGTGAGGAAATGATCCAGCGCCTGAAAATCCGGATTACGCGGCAGCTCCGGGTCCAGCGCGAACAAGGCCTGAATCTCAGATGCAAAAAGAATGCCGCGGGACGTTTCGGCATAGACCAGGGGCTTTACACCCAGCCGGTCGCGCGCGATGGAAAGGGTGCGTTCCTGCCGGTCCCAAACCGCGAAGGCGAACATACCGCGAAGCTTGGCGAGGCATTTCTCCAGGCCCTCGCGCATGAACACACGCAGCAGGATTTCCGTATCCGAATGTCCGTGGAAACGCTCCCCCGCAGCCTCCAACTCTTGCCGCAATTCCCGGAAATTGTAGATTTCACCGTTAAAGATAATGACGTAGCGGCCATCCGGGCTGTGCATGGGCTGATGGCCGTATGCGGACAAATCAATGATGGACAGCCGCACAAAACCGAGCGCGGCCTGCCCTTCCTGCCAGAGGCCGTTGTCGTCGGGCCCGCGGTGGTGCAGGCTCGCGACAGCGCGTTCAAGGTCCACTTTCCCGCCTGCCGCGAGGATCGCACCTACGATGCCGCACATTGTGCTTCTCCCTGCAAACCACCTTGAGTCAGCAACGCCTCGAGCTTTGCGGCATTGGCCGCCCAGGTAAACTGCTCCTGCACGCGCAAGCGCCCCGCTTTTCCCCAGCACCTGGTTTGAGCAAGATCCGCGGCTGCGGCGCCGATCGCCTCTCTCCAGGCATTCACGTCTCCGGGCCCGAGCAGGCGGCCGGTCTTCCCGGGCAGTACGATCTCGGGCAAACCACCATTGTTCGATGCCAGCACCGGCAGGCTGCAGGCCATCGCCTCAACCACACTGATGCCGAACGCCTCTTCCCCGACGGAGGGCTGGACATATAGATCGCATTGCGACAATCGTTGCGGCAAGTCCTCATGCGCCACACGACCGGCAAAATGCACCCGGTGCGCAAGCCCGAGGCGCACCACCTGCGCCTTGAGTTTTGCCATTTCCGGTCCCTCTCCGACAATCATGTATCGCACGCTGTCCGGCAGACCTGCAAGCGCCTCGACCACAATGCCGATGCCCTTCCATCCAACCAGACGGCCGACGCTGACAACCAGGCAATCTTCGGGGCCGGCGCCGAAACTTGCGCGCAGGCTCTCGTCACGCGGATACGGGCGGAATGTTTCCGTGTCCACGCCATTATGGATAACCCGGACCGGGTACCCGTAACGCTGCTCGACCTGCCTCGCGTTATACCGGCTCGCGGACACCCAGTGCGTCACCGCACCGGCGAACCATTTGTCTCCGGCGAAAAAATCCGTCCCGCCGGAGCGAAAAAGCGTCTGCGCCGCCAGGCCTTTTTGTCGCGCCCGCCACAGAACCGGTAAATCAAAGGGCTTGTTGAATATCACCGCGTCAAAGCCCCCGTCCACCAGTGCGTCGAGTGCGTGCCGCGCGAAGGACAGGCGCTCCATCAAACGGCGAAAACGCACGCCGAAGTCCGGCCAGTCCTGCTCCACGCGAAAGGGAAACTGCACCAGTTTGACCTCGTCGTGCCAGGCCCTGCCCCGATCACCGGCAAAAATGCTGACATCGTGGCCGCGTCGTGCCAGCGCACGCCCGGCTTCCCAGCAATAGGTCTCAAGTCCGCCGGGAATGAAACTGGCGGTCACGTTGAAGATGCAGATTTTCACGTACGCACCCCGTCGTGAGCACTACGGGCCAGAAGGCGTGAGCCATAACCCAGAAAGCAACCGTTGAGCGCCCAGAAAAGCAGCGCGCCCTCGCGCAAAAACATGTCGTTGACCATGTTGCGGGCAAATACACCGAGCACCAGCGCCAGTCCGCAGGCGCCCAGTACTTGCAGGCGTCGATCCGATGCCTTCCAGAATTGTCTATACCGCAGTGCCAGCGCAGCGAAAATCATCACCATCACCACCATCCCTGGAATACCCATTGACAGGCCATAGTTGAGCACAACATTGTGCGCGTGCCAGAGATCCCTGTTGTTGGCCGGCGTCAGGTCCGGATAGGCCTTTTTCATGATGCCCCGGCCGAAACCCGCGCCGGCCAGCGGACGCTCGGCGATGCGCTCGACAATTCTCGGCCAGAAGCTGGCCCTGTCATCACGCATGATCTCACCGCTGATATTGCTTCTCCAGTCATAGGCGACAAACCGTTTGGCATGGGCCGACATCAAAGCCACCGACAAGGACAGCGCCAGGATGATGAAAATAGCCGCAGTCATGGCCGCATTCAGCCGAAAAACTTTCCGTAAAAACAGCAGTGCAACGCACCCCTGTAAAAACAGCACAGGCCAGACGATTCTCTGGTCACAGAAATAAGCCGCCGCCACCAGCACCAGCACAATCAGCGCCACCATGCACCGCCATTTGAATCCCGGATGCATATAACCGAGCATCACCATCGCCGGCAATGCCATGATGAAATACGAAGCATAGGCGGCCGTTCCGCCGTGCCAGCCCGTCTGCTCCCAGGTGCCCGATCGAACAAGCGCCAGAAGCGCCCCGGCACTGATCACCAACGCGCCCCCGGCAAGGGCCAGTAACATCCACTTGAGCTTCTTCTGATCGTCACTGAAAACAAAGAATGCGACAAAAGCCATCGCCGTGTAGCCCAGTTCGTTTTTGATTTCCCCAAGGCTGTAACTGGCATCGACGGAGTAGGCGAGAGATGCAAGCGCGATAACCGCCCACAACAAAAACACGCCCTTCATCCCCGCCGGCGGCGGGGCGAGCCGCTTCCAGTTCATAACAGCGATTGCAAATGCCGCCGAAAGACAGAGCAAGCGCAGCGCAACTGTCCCGGGGAATGGCAGGACGAACAACAAGACGCAAAAGGGCAGCAGCGCAAAGTACTGTTTCATGCGCCGGCAGCCCGCTCGCGAATCCGGTCGTACAGCGCTTCGGTCTGAGCCGCAACGCTGTTCCAGGTGAAGCGCGCCTCCACCATCGCCCGCGCTGCACGCGCCATACGGTGCAGTTCTACGCTATTGCCCGCCGCGGCCTGAATGGCGCCAGCAAGCTGCACGTCGGATGCGTCGGCATCAATCAGCGTGGCGTTTTGTCCGTCCACCATGTACTCGGTCATGCCGCCCTTGCGCAAGGCCATGACAGGAACCCCGCTCGACATGGCCTCGATGGCCACCATGGAAAAAGGTTCTTCGAAGCGCGACGGGATGACAACGAGGTCACCGAGGGAATAAATAAGGTGCATATCAGCCGGGTTGACGGTGTCAACGAGAGTGCATGGAATCCCCTGCAAGTCATGCCTGAGCACATCGGCGAAACGCACGCGCTCACTTTTCTCCGGATCGCCTTTGGGCCATTCGCCCACGAAGACAAAGTGAAATGCAGACCGATCGAGATGCCTGGCTGCACGCACCAGCAGGTCGGGGCCTTTTTCCGGTGAAATCCGGCCAACGAACAAGACGACAAAGCGTCCGGCCGGAATGCCTCTTCGCGCTCTTGATTCAGATGCCAGTTGCGGCGTCCGCCCGGCTGAAAATAATACCGTGTCAACACCGTTGGGCAGCGTCGCAAATACGCCTGCGGCAACCCCCTTCTCCCGGAACCACCGGTTGATGTAATCGCTGCAAGCGACCAGCGCATCGAGGCGGCCCGCAAGCGGGTAATCCTTTTCGTTGTGCATGTGCAACATGACGCGTGCGCCGGGGATTTTCCCGGCGAGACCGTCGACAAACTGCGGTGCGTTGTGAATGTGAATCAAGGCCGGATTGATGGCGCGCGCATAGCGCAGGATGCGCTCGGCGTACGAGAAAGGATCAAGGCGGGTGATTTTCCGGAACAGCCGATTGTAAACACGCCCCACCCGGATGCGATGGTATCTGACCCGTCCGTCGAACTCCTCATCCGGCCGCGCCGGGTGAGGCACGCTGATTACATGCGCTTCATAGCGCGTGAGCAAATGCGCAACCGCGTCTATCCATTGCTCCACCGCCGCGCCCTTCAACGGTGGAATGGGATGCACTTCCTGGGCCAGAAAAAGAACGCGCGGTTTCATGCCGGAGTGACCAGCAGTTCGCGCGCTGCGGCCCAGACCTGCTCTACCGGAATTTCACCCATTCTGGCGCCAGCGGCATCGGCGGCTCCGGCACCCGGATGTTCGATCACAGCACAACGCGGACGCTCGAGCGGCATCAGATTGCGCCCCGGATAGGACGGATGATAAAGCGCCACCATCGGGATATCGAGCGCACCGGCAATATGGGTCGGGCCGGTATCGACGCCAATATAAAGGGACAATTGCTGCATGAGCGCGGCGCTCTGACGCAGTGTGAGCCGGCCGGCGGCGACCGCGTACCTCCCGGCGATAGCCTGCTCGAACACTCCGGCGCAGGAGGCTGCGCTCGCGTCGCCAAGCAGTACAAAGAACGAACGCGAATCCTGTTGCAGCGCGAGCCCGGCCAGCGCGGCAAAATGCCCGACCGGCCAGTCACGGTGGGCCTTGGTCGGAAAACTGAACGGTTGCAGTCCGATCAGCGGCCGGGCTCCGCCGGGAACATGGCGTGAAATCCAATCGAGCGCGAACGCGCGCTCCTGCTCGGACACGACGTAAGCGAGGCGACGGCTGCGCAATGACGCGCCGGCAGCCAGGGCCAGCAGCATTCGCTCATCGACCGCGTGCAGCGATTTATCAGGCGGTACCGGCACACGGATCACCGAAGCGCCCTCGACCCGCGGCAGCTCCGCATAGTCGAAGCAGACGGTGGCACGCGCGACGCGGGTGCAATAACGCAGCAAGGCTGCGTCCCGACCGTAGCAAAGCGCCACATCATGCCGCACCGGCCGCAACCGTCCCTTGAACCACGCACCGTCTTTGGTAATGGCGCCCAGTTCATCGATAAATTCCAGATGCTGCAGGACGTCGAGGCGCTTCGGATGCGCGAGCACCGTCAATCTGCGCGTTCCCTCGCGCATCGCACGTAGCGCCGGTGTCGCCAACAGGGTGTCTCCAATGCGCGCCACCACCACGGCCAGCACGCTGGCTCCGGCTCCGGCGAGCGTCATGCGCCCCGGCCCGGCACGGCAGCGGCGAAAACCCGTTCCATTGCGTCAAGCATCACCGGATTGGCAAAGCGCACGCCTGCCTCGGCCAGCGCGGCCTCGCCCATGCGCGCGCATAATTCCGGGTCTGCGTGCAGGCGGACGATGGCCGCCGCCAGCGCGCCCGCATCCTGCGGCGGCACCATGAGGGCAGTCACACCATCACGCGCCACTTCGCTGATCGCCCCGACCGCAGTGGTGATCACCGGCAATCCGCAAGCCATCGCCTGCATGATCGCCTGCGGCACACCCTCATTCGCATAAGAAGGCAGGGCGAATACGTTCAGGCTCTGCAGCCACGGCACCACGTCCTCCTGTTGCCCGGCCATTGTCACGCGATCTGCAAGGCCGAGCCCGACGATCTGCCGCCGCAAATTTTCCTCACCTGGTCCGGCTCCGACAATCACTGCGCGTATCTGCGTATCGGCGATTGCGGCCATCGCATCGAGCAGAAAACGGTGTCCCTTCCAGCTTCGCAGCGTTGCCACGATACCGACCAGAAAAATATCCGGTGGAAGACCAAGCGACGCCCGCGCCGCGGCGCGATTGCCAGGGCGAAACCGTTGCAGGTCCACACCGCTTGGGACGGAAACCACGCGCGCGGGATCTGCACCCGTCTCGTCCACCACCTGGCGGCGCAGCGCCTCGCCCGTCGTCACGACGAACGCAGCCGCCTGCGTATAAAGCCAGCGCGTTCCCGCGTTGCGGGGAATCGGTGCGGAAATATGGCGCGTGCGCACAATCGCCGGAGGATTGGACATGCCAAGGCGCGCCAGTGACACCAGCCAGCTGTCGGTGGAGCTGTGCGTGTTGACAAGCTGCACTGCCTCCGTCTTCAGCAAAGAGCGCAGCGCAAACAATCCGGCAAACGATTTGCAGGCAATCGGCAGCGCGTGGACGGTCATTCCGAGTTTTTTTGCCTCGGTGTAAATCCTCGACTCCGGTGGCGCCGCGATAAGCATCTCATGCCCGCGGCGCGCCATGCCCGCCGCCTCGTTGAGAATGCGCAGCTCCTGCCCACCCCAGCCGCACGAGGCCTCGGTATGAAGAATTTTCACGCGGCAGTGAAACCGGTTACCCGGCGACGCCCGAATGAATCGCCGACACTCACGCGTCGGTGTCCTCGGGCAGCTCCGCAAACTGGATGCGGTGCAAACGCGAGTACAAACCGTCGCGCGCCAGCAGTTCGGCGTGGCTGCCCATCTCGGCGATACGTCCGCGCGAGAGCACCACGATGCGATCAGCGTGTTCAATGGTGGACAGGCGGTGTGCAATGACGATGGTCGTCCGGCCCTGCATCAGCGTGGTGAGCGCCGCCTGCACGTGACGCTCGGACTCGCTGTCCAGCGCCGAGGTCGCCTCGTCGAGGATCAATACCGGCGCATCCTTGAGCAATGCCCGCGCAATGGCGATGCGCTGGCGTTGCCCCCCGGACAGCCGCACCCCGTTCTCACCGACAAGCGTATCCAGACCCTGCGGCATTTCGCGGATGAAATCGAGCGCGTGGGCGGCCCGCGCCGCCTCTTCGATCGCGGCCTTTGAGGCGTTGCGCATGGCACCGTAGGCGATATTGCCCGCCACCGTGTCATTGAACAGCACCACGTCCTGGCTGACCAGGGCGATATTGGACCGCAGGCTTGCCAGCTCGAGGGCCTGCAAATCGTGATCATCGAGCAGGATGCGTCCGGAGGTCGGCTGATAAAACCTTGGCACCAGATTCACCAGCGAGGTCTTGCCCCCGCCCGACGTGCCGACAAGGGCCACCGTTTCTCCAGGGGCGATTTCAAGCGATATACCGTCCAGAGCCGCCCGCGTCGCCCCTTGGTACGTCAACCCCACCGCCTCAAAGCGCAGCTCGCCGCGCGCGCGGACAATTTTTTCAGTGCCGGTGTCGGTCTCTGGTGCCTCATCGATCAGTTCAAACACACTTTCGGCAGAGGCGAGTCCGCGCTGAATCGGGGCATTGACATCAGCCAGATGCTTCAAGGGCGTCAACAACATCAGCATCGCCGTGATGAAGGAAACGAAACTGCCCACCGTGAACTGACCGCTGGCCGAGTCCTGGATGGCCAGGCTGATGATGATGGCCAGCGCCAGCGCGGCGAACAACTGCGTGATCGGAACCGTCGCCGACGCCGCTATGGTCTGGCGCATGTTGAAACCACGCAAGGCCTGACTGGCCTTGTTGAAGCGCTCCGCCTCGGCAGACTGTCCGCCAAAAATCTTCACCACCCGGTGGCCGCCTATGGATTCCTCCAAAGAGTGGGTGATATCCCCCATCGCCTTCATCGATCCGACACTCATGCTGCGCAAGCGCTTCGAAAATATCTTGATGGCGATGGCAATCCCGGGGGCGATCAGAAAGGTGATCAGGGTCAGTTTCCAGTTGAGCCAGAACATCCATCCGAGCAAGCCGATGACGGTAATCGAATCGCGCACCAGCACCGTGAGCACGCTGGTTGCCGCGCTGGTTACGCCGTTGACATCGTAGGCGATCTTGGAAATCAGCGCGCCGGTGGACTGGTTGTCGTAGTAACGCACCGGCAATTGCAACATGCGGCGGAACATCGCGTTCCTGAGATCGAGCACGATGTGATTGGACACCCAGGCGAGCGTGTAGGAGCCGATGTAGGACAGCACGCCGCGAATGAGAAAAATGCCGATCAGTGCGGCGGGAATCAGGTAAGGATTGGACGCGTCCCTGTTGACGAAACTGCCATCGAGCAAAGGCTTCATCAATGCCGGGAACAAGGGTTCGGTCGCCGCCGTCAACACCATCGCCAGGACGGAAAGCGAAAACACTTTCCAATACGGACGCACGTACTGGAGCAGACGGAAATACAGCGCGCGGGAACTGGTCGGGGACGACGCCAAGGAAGTAGGCACTCGTAAAACTTGAATTATAACCGCTGCCCCATGCGCGGCAGTCAGGCCGCCGGCCCGCATACGGCCTGCATTCGAACCGCGTTTGGCCTGCGTTTGGCCTGCGTTTCGCCTGCGTTTCGCCTATTGCGTCACCGGCCGCGACGGCTGTGCGCGCTCGGCCCGGCGCAGCAAAGCCATCGCTTCGCCATGCCCCTGGGCGGCCGCTTTCTGAATCCAGCCTACCGACTCTTCGAGGTTCTTCCTGATCCCGCGACCTTCACCGACCATGACACCGAGGGCATACTGCGCGTCGGCCATCCCCTGCCCCGCCGCACGGCGCAGCCAGCGCAATGCCGTCGCTTCGTCCCTGGGCACGCCCTGCCCCCGTGCGTAGGTCATCGCCACAAAATACTGCGCCGGGGCGAACCCGCGCTCGGCGGCGCTGCGAATGAGCTTGGCCGCTTCTTCTACGTCCTGTTTTGTCCCACGTCCGGCCCCGACCATCAGACCGAGCTGGTAAAGGCTTGCGGCATGCTCTTTTTGCGCCGATCGGCGCAACCAATCCACCGCAGCAGCTTCGTCGCGCTGGACACCATTTGACTCGAGGTAGGCAATGGCGAGGTTGTACTGGCCGAATGATTCTCCCTGCTCGGCCGCCTTTCGAAACCAATCGACCGCGCTGGCCGCGTTGCGCTCGACGCCACGTCCTTCGCGATAGAGCACGCCGAGATTGTTCTGTGACGGCGCGTAGCCCTGTTCCGCCCATTTGCGATACCAGCGTGCGGCCCGGGCGTAGTCCCTGTGCCCCTCGTTCGACAGCTCGTAAATGGTGCCCAGACGGTACCCGGCCATGGCGAGGCCCTGTCCGTCCGCCCTGGTCAACCATTCGATCGCCTTGTCGGTGTCCTGCCCGACACCCTGGCCGGACAGAAACGTTTCGCCCATGTAGTACTGGGCAAGCGCCTCTCCAGCGGTAGCCGCATCCTGAAGTTGTTTCAACGCCACCGGATTGCCGTCAGCGGCCACGGCGCGTGCAAGCTGTCGCAACTCGCTCTCCGGCATGGCGGCGAAGGCCGCGCCCGCCATCGGCAGCGACAGCGACAGCAGGCAGCAAAGCAGAAATCGCCTAAGTTTGAGCGGCATGTCGTTCCCCGGCAGACAGCAGACTTCGATACAAGGAGGTCAATTGCGCCGCCATGGCATCCAGGCCCAGCCCGGATACCGCCACGCGTGCTGCGCGCCCCATGTCCCCCGCTTTGCCGACATCGCCGATGGCGAGGAGCGCCGCGGCCAGTGCCGCTACGTCACCGGCCTCATGCACAAGCCCGCTTACACCGGGCTGTATGAACTCCGCAGCCCCGCACTGCGTGGTCGTGATCAGCGGCAACCCGCTTGCCATCGCCTCCAGGGCGGCGTTGGGAAACGGATCGTACAAGGTCGGCAACACAAAACAGTCGGCGGCCCCATACCAGGGCTTCACGTCGGACTGCCCGCCGGCAAAATGCACCCGGCCTGCGATGCCCAGCTGAACGCCGAGTGCCTGCATCTGCCGGCGCCGCTTGTCCTCACCCACCACGATCAGGTGCGCCTTTTCTGCAGCCCGCATCGCTGCCAGCAACTGGGGCAGACCCTTGCGCTCGAATCCGGACCCGACAAACAGATACACCATGGCTTCTTCGGCAATCCCCAGTCGCGAACGCATCGCGGCGCGGGCAGACTTCAGGCCCGGGTTGAACAGTTCAAGGTCGACACCGTTGTACACGACATGCAGCCTATCTTCAGGCAGCCCGAAATGTCTGCGGATTTCTTCACGAACCATGCGCGAATTACAGATCACGGCCCGCAACCGGACGCTGGCAAACAGCCGCCGCTCGGCGGCAAGCAAAAAAGCGTGGTACGGATTGAGTGCAAGCCCGATATGACCGGCCAGCCCGAGCACGCGCCGGCGGTTCACCAGCCATTGGGCGTGGACCCCGTCTCCGGCGCGATAAACGTCACAGCAGGCAATGCGCTCATGGGCCTGCACCAGGTCAAATTCCCGCCTCGCCAGGGCCGCGCACACCGCTCGTCCAAAACCCCAGTCACGCCAGGTCCGGCCAATGTAAAAAGGATCGCATCGCACCAGTTTCCCGACCCCGTCCTGCACCGCGCCTTCGCCCCAGTCACGCGCAAATACCGTGACATTGACGCCCTCGCGGCCCAACGCCGCCACCGCGCGGGAAACGAAACGTTCGGCTCCGCCGAAGGGGTTGTAGCGCTGGCGGACGATGGCGATGTTCATTCTGCGTCTATTGTCAGGCATTTCGTAGTGGCCGCAAATACAAGGACAAGGCTGTCGCCGCATCCCGCCTGAGGACGCACGCCTGCCGCCGGCAATTCACTGCGGACGCAGTTCCCGCACCGCGTCCAGCACGGCCTCGACCGGAAGGCTGTTCAGGCAGTCGCTCACTTTGCTGCCCCCGCACCCGTCGTTTCCGCACGGCCGGCATGGATGCAGGCTGGAACTCACAATACGGTGCGGCACGCCCCAGGGTCCCCACTCCAGTTCGCCGCTCGGACCAAACAATGCGACGACCGGCGTACCCATGGCCGCTGCAATATGCATCGGCGCCGAATCGACGCCGATGAAAAGCCGCGCACGCCGCGAAAGCGCCGCCAGCGACTTGAGCGATAGCTTGCCGGCAAGATTGAGCGGGGCCGACCTGGTTTTTGAAAGAACTGCGGCAATCAGCGCCGACTCGTCGGCCGTCGGTGCCGCAGTCAATACAACGCGCTCGCCCGCCTGTTGCAATGCATCGATCAATTGCGCCGTTCGCTCGGCCGGCCAGCATTTGAACTGCCATCGTGACGCCGGGTGAATATGGATAAAGTCACTCTGCGAGAGTCCGTGGACGCTCAGAAGTTCCGCCACGTCCGCCTCGGCCTCGGCACCGGCAACCAGCGCCAGCGCCTTGCCTTCGACTTGCGGCTGAATGCCGAGGCGACGCAACGCGTCGAGATTCCACTCAACCATGTGGCGGCGCGGGTTCTTGGCCATGGCGAAACGGTGGGTGAAACTGCTTTTCCACCATTTGCGGCGGCTTGAGTAATCCGGGGCAACCGCATACCGCGCACCGAGAAACCGCGCCAGCATGGCGCCGCGCGGGTGCTCGGACAAATGGACGATCAGATCGTAGCGTCGCTCGCGTAACGCACGTAACAATCGCCACTCCGACCCCAGTCGTGAGAAAAACGGTTGCTGCTTCCAGTTTCGATCGACCAGATGAATCCTGTCTATGGCAGGATGCAGCGTGAGCATGTCACGCGTGTCGGCATAGACCAAGGCGTCGATTTGGGCTGCGGGAATACGGGCCTTGAGCGTGGTGAAAACGGGCGAAGTCAGCAGCACATCGCCGTGATGGCGCAACTTGATAACCAGAACCCGCCCGACGCCGCCCAAATCTATGGCGTCTCTTAACATGCCCGGCAAGATAGCAGAAAAGCGTCTGATCGTTCCTTGTATGCGATGTCAGCGCATACGGGGTCAGCGGGTGCTTACAGTTATATGCATTGCCGGGACTGAACCGGCCCGTCGCATGTAGTGATGTTCACGTCCGGCCTGCCGCGACGACAAATCGTGCGCGCCACCTCGACTGCCGTCGATAGCCTGAGTGGGTCCGACCCTTCACCACGAATCTACATTGAGAATTGACCGTTACGCCTTGACTTATCAGGTTTTTTAAAACTATAGTGCTCAGATGGACAGCGAATTCGCCAGCCTTGAAGAAAAAATCGGCCAGACCGTGGCCCTTTGCCAGAAATTGCGCGGAGAGAACGTTGATCTCAGACAGCAACTTGCCATCGTCCAAAGCGACAACAAGAAACTGGCGGATAAGGTCGAACACGCGCGTGTCCGGCTCGAATCCATCCTGCAGCAAATTCCCGAATGACCGGTAAAGCCAAGGCCCTCGATGTCAGCATCATGGGCCGTAGTTACAAAGTCGCCTGCGCCGAGGAGGAACGTGAGGCCTTGCTGCAGGCCGTTTCGTATCTTGACCGCAAAATGAATGAAATCAAGGTTGCCGGAAAGGTCGCCAGCCTCGAGCGCATCGCCGTCATGGCTGCGCTCAACATCACACATGAAATGCTGTCGCAGAAAGTCGGCGGATTTGACGCGGGTGAATTACGGCGTAGAATGAATTCGATGCAGGCGATGCTGGACGAAGCGCTGTCAAAACAAGATAAGTTGTTTTAACTGTTGCAGGCGGTGACCGCGGAAAACGACATCGAAGTCGTCGCTACCGCAGCCACAGCTGCCGCGATAAAGCGCCGAGCCGGTTGCCCCACGAATGTCCCCTGCGTTGTGCGTTAAGGCCAGCATCTTCTTGAACCAATTTCTCCACTGGCCGCCGACCAAAGTGTCGCTGTTGTGCGCGTCCCATAGCCGGATGTGCCTGATGTGACCGGAACGCGGCCATCTTGAACCGCAAGGTTCGGGAGATAGGTCTGACGGCATCTGCGGGGGGCGCCACCTGAAACACGACGCAGGCAAACGCCTGCGTTTTGTTTTTTGGGCCGGGCGACCCGCGCCAACGCACGAATATCCCTGCGTGACAATCGAGCTGCACCATTTGCCATTTACCCTTTACCATTCCAAGGACCCGACAAAATATTGAATCCCATGCGCTACTGGCTGATGAAATCCGAACCGAACGAATTTTCCATCGACGATCTGGTCGCCGCACCCGGGCAATCGACGCCCTGGATCGGCGTGCGCAACTACCAGGCGCGCAATTTCATGCGCGATCAGATGCAAGTCGGCGATGCGGTGTTTTTTTATCACTCGAGTTGCCCGGAGCCGGGAATCGCCGGGCTTGCCCAGGTGAGTTCGACAGCGTATCCGGATGCCACGCAGTTCGATAAAAAAAGCGCTTACTTCGAACCCAAAGCGACGCGCGAGACGCCGCGCTGGATGCATGTTGACGTCAAACTGGTGAAAAAAACCCGTCTCGTCGGCCTGGCTGAATTGCGCGGGCACGAGGAACTCGCCGAAATGCGCATTCTCGCGCGAGGCAACCGGCTCTCGATCACGCCCGTCACGCCCGCAGAATGGCGCTTTATCAAACAGAAACTCATCAAACAATAAAGGAAACGCTGATTAAGTCGTTAATTCGTCATCCCCGCGAAACCAGGGATCCATTTCCGCGTGGTTGCAAACCAAATGGATTCCCGCTCGGCGTCCCCGGAGTGGGATTCGCGGGAATGACGGGCTTGTTCAGTGTTGCCTAAACAATAGAAGAACCGCCCGTGGCCCTCCAGAACGATACTTTCATCCGCGCCCTGCTGCGTCAGCCCACCCCCTACACACCCTTGTGGCTGATGCGGCAGGCAGGGCGCTACCTGCCCGAATACAACGCCACGCGAAAGCGCGCGGGCTCCTTCCTCGGCCTGGCAAAATCCCCCGCCTACGCGACCGAGGTAACGCTGCAACCGCTCGAGCGCTTCCCCCTCGATGCAGCAATACTGTTCTCCGACATCCTGACCGTACCCGACGCCATGGGCCTGGGACTTTACTTCGCCGAAGGCGAGGGGCCCAAGTTCGAACGGCCGCTGCGCGAAGAAAAAGACATTCTGGCCTTGCGACCGCCGCCGATGGACACGCTGCGCTACGTCACCGATGCCGTATCCGAGATTCGCCGCGCCCTTGCAGGAAAGGTGCCGCTGATAGGCTTTTCCGGCAGTCCATGGACGCTCGCCTGTTACATGGTCGAGGGCGGCGGCAGCGATGACTTTCGCACCATCAAGTCGATGATGTATTCAAGGCCCGACCTCGTCCATCGCATTCTCGAGGCAAACACCATCGCGGTAACCGCGTATCTCAACGCTCAAATCGAAGCCGGCGCCCAGGCGGTGATGATTTTTGACACCTGGGGCGGCAGCCTCGCACACCAGGCTTTCCATGATTTTTCATTGACATATATCCAGCGCATCCTCGCCGGCCTGAAACGCGAGCACGAAGGCGCGCGCATTCCCAGCGTGGTCTTTGTCAAAGGCGGCGGCGCCTGGCTGGAAGCCATCGCAAGCGCCGGTTGTGACGCGCTCGGCGTTGACTGGACGGTGGACATCGGCGAGGCGCGCGAGCGCGTCGGCAACCGCGTCGCGTTGCAGGGCAACCTTGACCCGATGGTGTTGATGTCGTCGCCGCAGGCCATCGAGCGCGAAGCGCGCGCCATTCTCGACGCCTACGGCCCGGGGCCGGGCCATGTGTTCAACCTTGGGCATGGCATTTCGCAATTCACCCCCCCCGAGAACGTTGCTGTCCTGGTTGAAACCGTGCACCAACATAGCAAGGCGCAACGCCAAAACCAGCGCTGAAACCCACGCCCTGCCTCTGATGCAAATTGCAGTATGCACCGCCCACTTATGCACAACACCCCGCGCCAAGCCAGTATCGGCGCGGGTTTCGGGGCACCTCAGAGGAGAAATATATAAGTCACTGTTTAAAAAGGGTTTAAACCCTAGCCAAAAAAATGTGCAGCGTTAAAAATCCCTTTACTTCAATACAGTTACATTGCGGCTACAAGACTATCCACAAACTTATCCACAGAAAATGTGTAGAACTGGAAAACTTCATTAGCATCAGCGAGATTAGCCAATTTTTCGCAGAAACAGGTTTAAGTTTACGTCTGAAGTCGCCTCGCGCATGAACATCCTCCTGGTCGCGCTGGACATTCCTTTGCCGCGGCTGTTTGACTATCGCGCCGACAACGCGAACGAACAGGATGTCGGCCGGCGCGTACTCGTTCCCTTCGGTCAAAAGCTTCTCGTCGGCATCATCGTCGAAGTACGCGAGGCGAGTGACATTGATCCGGGGAAATTGCGCGATGCGCGTGCCATTTTGCGCGACACGCCGGCGCTTCCGGCAAGCTGGATGGAGTTGACCCGTTTTTGCGCCAGCTATTACCAGCGCCCGCTGGGTGAGGTCATGCTCAACGCACTGCCACCGCGTTTGCGCAAGGACAGCCCGCTCGGCGCAGGCCCGCAAACCTATGCGCTCACCGACGCCGGCAAAGCGGCGTTGTTGGACCTGCCGTTGCGGCAAAAAACAAAGCATCTCGTGCTGGCGCGGCTCTTGTCCGCGCCGGCAGAGGACATCGCTTTGGCCGGCCTCGCCCCCTCCGCAGGCAAGGTACTTGCCGCGCTGCGCGACGCCGGATGGGTGCGCTCAACCGACACGCCGGCACCGCCGCCGCAACTGGAGTTCGTATCCGAACATCGGCTGAATCCGGAACAGCAGGCGGTGGTGACGCAGGTCGGAGAGGCGGCCGACCGCTTCGCTGTGTTCCTGCTCCATGGCATCACCGGCAGCGGCAAGACCGAGGTGTACATGCGGCTGATTGCCGCAACGCTCGCCGCCGGCAGCCAGGCGTTGGTGCTGGTTCCCGAGATCAACCTCACGCCGCAACTGGAAGACACGTTCCGCCGCCGCTTTCCCGGCGTTACGCTGCTGACCCTGCATAGCGGCATTGCAGAAACCGCCCGCGCGCAACACTGGCTTGCCGCGCAGGATGACCGCCCGCTCATCGTGCTCGGCACACGCCTTGCTGTATTCACACCGCTGCGACATCCGGGACTGATCGTCGTGGATGAAGAGCAGGACGCCTCCTACAAGCAACATGACGGCGTGCGTTACTCGGCACGTGATCTGGCGATCTTTCGCGCGCAGCAAGCGGGCATTCCGGTCGTGCTCGGCTCCGCCACCCCCTCGCTGGAGAGCTACGCCAAAGCGCTCGCCGGCCGCTACCATCTGCTCAGCCTGACACACCGCGCACACGGACAGGCGAGTCTGCCGCAAGTTGTGCTGATCGACCTAAACGCGCATCCGGATACCGACGGCCTTTCCCCGCCCCTTGCCGCGGCGATCGAGGCCCGCCTTGACCGCGGCGAGCAGAGCCTGATTTTTCTCAATCGGCGCGGCTATGCTCCGGTTCTGGCTTGCGCCGCATGCGGCTGGGTCAGCGGCTGTCCGCGCTGCTCCGCGCGCATGGTGGTGCACCTTGCCGACGGCGTGCTGCGCTGCCACCACTGCGGTGACGTGGAGCGCATTCCGCGCAGCTGCCCGAGCTGCGGCAACACCGATATCCAGCCCTTCGGACGCGGGACGCAACGCCTTGAAACAGCACTTGCCACGCGCTTTGCGCGAGCGCGCATCCTGCGCGTGGACCGCGACAGTACGCGCAACAAAGGCAGCTGGAGCAAGATGCGCGACTCCATCCGTGACGGCGGTGCAGACATCCTGCTCGGCACGCAAATACTCGCCAAGGGCCACGATTTTCCCAATGTCACGCTGGTTGGCGTGCTCAATGCCGATGCCGCCCTGCACGCCTCGGACTACCGCGCCGGAGAACGCCTGTTTGCACAACTCGAACAGGTTGCCGGTCGCGCCGGGCGCGCCGACCGGCCGGGCGAGGTGCTGATACAGACGCGTTACCTCCGCCATCCGCTCTATCAGGCCATCGCACATCACGATTACGCGGGATTTGCCAGGGCCACGCTCGCCGAGCGCGAGCAGGCGGGCTTCCCGCCCTATGTATTCGAAGCCGTGCTGCGGGCCGAAGCGCCGGGCAGCACGGCGGTGATCGCCTTCCTCAAGCGCGCACGCGAACTGGCGCCGCAAGGCGTGGATCAGGTCATGGTGTTCGACCCGGTGCCGATGTCAGTCGCGCGCATCGCCAATCGCGAGCGGGCGCAATTGCTGGTGCAATCGTATTCGCGGCCCTCGCTCCAGGCTTTTCTGGCCGCCTGGACGGTAACCCTTGGCGGCTTGCGTCCAGCGGGAGTCCGCTGGCACCTGGATATCGATCCGCTCGAGTTCTAGCACCAGGCCGTCAATCTGCGCCGCTTGAACCTTGGCGCCCTCACCCTCACCCTTCACCCTCACCCTTCACCCCTGGCTATTGGCTATTGGCGTGCGATGCAAAGCGTATAATGCGCAGCCTTCCGCCTCCAGCCCAATTCCCAGTACCCCGCACCCCAAGCCATGTCGGCCGCAATCAAATCTCACCTCGCCGGACTGTTCACGCAGGCGCTCGCCAAGGTCGCGCCCGGACAGGCTGCGGCGCTGGTCGAAATCGAACGCCCCAAGCAAGCGCAGCACGGCGATTGGGCCTGCAATCTCGCCATGCAACTGGCACGACTCGAGAAAAAAAAGCCGCGTGACCTTGCCGAGGCGCTGATCGCCGCGCTGCCGGCCTCCGACCAGATAGAGAAAGTGGACATCGCCGGGCCGGGGTTCATCAACATCCATATCCGCCTCGCCGCCAAACTCGCGGTGGTGCCGGCGATTCTTTCGCAGGGCGACCGGTTTGGCCGCGTCCCGGTGGCGGGCAACGAACAGGTTCTGGTCGAATTCGTTTCGGCCAACCCCACCGGCCCGCTGCACGTCGGCCACGGCCGCCAGGCCGCGCTTGGCGATGCCATCTGCTCGCTGCTCGAGACGCAGGGGCTGCGGGTGACACGCGAGTTCTACTACAACGACGCCGGCAACCAGATCGACAATCTCGCACGCTCGGTGCAGGCGCGCGCCCGCAGCATCGCCCCCGACGATGCGCGCTTTCCCGCCGACGGCTACCGCGGCGACTACATTCTGGACATCGCCGCCGACTATCTGGCCAAAAAGACTGTCAGCGGCGAAAAAGTGCCCGCCATCACCGCCGTGGGCGATGCCGAAGACCTCGACGCCATCCGTCGCTTTGCCGTCGCCTACCTGCGTAATGAACAGGACATCGACCTCAAGGCCTTTGGTGTGCGCTTTGACAACTACTACCTTGAGTCCTCACTGTACGCCGAAGGACGGGTGGAGAACACCGTCGACGCCCTCAAGGCGAGCGGGGAAACCTACGAGGAGGGCGGCGCGCTGTGGCTCAAGACCACCGGCCACGGCGACGACAAGGACCGCGTGATGCGCAAGTCCGACGGCGGCTACACCTACTTTGTTCCGGACGTGGCCTATCACATCGCCAAGTGGGAACGCGGATTCTCACGCGCCATCAACATCCAGGGCTCCGACCACCACAGCACCGTGATGCGGGTGCGCGCCGGATTGCAGGCGGTCGGGCGCGGCATTCCCGCCGGTTACCCCGACTACGTACTGCACAAGATGGTGACGGTGATGAAAGGCGGCGAGGAGGTGAAAATCTCCAAACGCGCCGGCAGCTACGTCACGTTGCGCGACCTGGTCGACGAGGTGGGCCGCGACGCGACGCGCTTTTTTCTCGTATCGCGCAAGGCGGATACCGAGTTTGTTTTCGACATTGACCTGGCCAAATCCCAATCCGAGGAAAATCCCGTCTACTACGTGCAGTATGCGCACGCGCGCCTGTGCTCGGTGCTGGCGCAAAGCGGTGGCATGCACGCTGAGGTCGCGGACGCCGATCTCAGCGCGCTTGACGGCGCACGCGAGCAGGCGCTGCTTGCGCGTCTCGCCGACTATCCCCTCGCAATCGGCCACGCCGCGGCCGAACTCGCACCGCACCTGGTTTCGTTCTATCTGCGCGACCTCGCCGGGGATTTCCACAGCTACTATAATGCGGAGCGTATTCTGGTTGACGAGCCTCGCCTCAGACACGCGCGTATCGCACTCGCCCGGGCCGTCAAACAGGTGCTCGGCAACGGACTTGCCCTGCTGGGCGTCAGCGCACCGGAGAAAATGTGATCATCGATGAGTAAAGACTTCACACCGCGTCGTGCCGCAAAAAAATCATCCGGTGGCAGCACGCTGCTGGGGGTGTTCATCGGCATCATCCTCGGCCTTGCGCTTGCCGCAGGTATCGCCGTCTATATCAACAAGACGCCCATCCCCTTCCTCGACAAGGCCAGACCGGCGGACAAGGCGTCAACAAGCAAGCCCGGCGCCGCTACTCCGAATCTTGCCGAAACGCTGAAGCCGGCTCCGGCGAAAACCGACGGCGACAAGCCGCGGTTTGATTTCTACAAAATCCTGCCCGGGCAGGAGGAGCCGGTGTCCGAGCAGCAGATCAAACAGGCGGCCAAGGACGCCGCGAAAGCGGCGGCCGACGGCAAGGACCTGAAGGATATTTACCTGTTGCAGGCGGGTGCGTTCCAGAATCCCGCGGATGCGGACAATCTGAAGGCAAAGCTCGCCCTGCTGGGCCTGGAGGCCAGTGTCGAGCCGACCAATCTGGCTGAAAAAGGCGTGTGGTACCGGGTACGCATCGGTCCCTATACCAGAATCGATGACCTGAACCGTACAAGATCAACGCTGGCACAGAACGGAATCGAAGCAACACTGGTCAAAGTCAGAGACGGCGCCGCCAAAAACTAGCATCAGTACGGGAAGCGGGCCGGTCACATTTCAATCAGGAGATATGCATGTTCAAAAAATTCCTTGCCAGCCTGTTTGTTCTGGCGGCGCTTTCCCCCCTCGCAGCCTTTGCGCAGGGTCCGCAACCGGGCGTGGACTATGTCGAGCTCAAGCAACCCCAGGCGGTCGATTCGGGCAGCAAAATCGAAGTGCTGGAGTTCTTCTGGTACAACTGCCCGCATTGCTACGCACTCGAACCGACGCTGGAGCCCTGGGTGAAAAAACTGCCCAAGGACGCACAGTTCAAACGCGTTCCGGCGATATTCAACGACCAGTGGGCGCTAGCCGGACGCGCTTACTACGCGCTTGAGGCGACCGGGGATGTCGAACGCGTGCACCGCGCCTTGTTCGACGCCATCCACAAGGACGGCCTGAAAATCACCGACGAGAAAGCCCTCAGCGAGTGGCTGGGCAAAAAGGGCGTCGACGCCGCGAAGTTCAGCGCGGCCTACCGCTCATTCGCCGTCGAGAGCAAACTCAAGCGTGCCCTGCAGTTGACGCAGTCCTACCAGTTGCAGGGCGTACCCGCGCTTGCCGTGCAGGGGAAGTATGTCGTCAGCGCCGGCACCCACGGCAATGCCGCGGCGATGCTCGCGACCACCGAGTTCCTGATCGCCAAAGCGCAAGCCGACCAGGCGCGGTCACCGGCAAAGAAATAAGCGCGTGTCACGCCGGCGGAACATCGACTGGCGTTGATCAGCTATCGCGGCGCGCCCAAAGCCTGCAGCGGATTTCCGGCCGCGCGCCAGGCCTCGATGCCGCCGCGATACCAATACGCACGCGTGTAGCCCAGAACGCCGGCACGCAACGCGGCGTTATACGAAAGCCAGCACTGCACGTTGGCGCAAAAAAACACCAACCCGCGGTTTTTGTCGCCCTGGGTGATGCGCCCCAGCGCATCACCGAACGCAGCCTGGACCGGATCAAAAAAATTGCTGCCCCGACCGGCCCCGCTGATCCACAGCGCTGAAGGCAGCGAGACGTGTCCGTCAGAGGACAGCACGTCCACCAGCAGGGGCGGTTCGCCCGATGCCAGTAGCGCCACCAACTGCGCGGTGTTCACCACCGCGGCGCCGGGGATCTCGCGCGGCGTGGGGGCGGTGTAGGGCGGGCGGCGCAACACCGCCGAGGGCGCGATGCCCCAATCACGCTCCTCGTCGGCATGGCCTTGGGCCATGCCCGCCGCCGGCCAGACCGAGGCCAGCAGCAGGCACAACGAGAAGCCATGCACAGTTCGTAGTAGCATCGGCGCAGCCTACTGTCTTGCGCGGGCTTTGGCAATTTGGCCGCCAAAGCCGTATCATTCCGGCCTATCTTCGGAGACTGTCATGCGCGTTCCAAAGCTTGTCGCCCGCTCGCTGGTCATGTTGCTGCTCGCGGCGTTCAGCGGCCTCGCGGCGGCACAAATCCAGCTCAACCGCGAGTACACCAGGCTCGATCCCGCCCAGACCCCGGCGACAAAGGACAAAATCGAGGTCATCGAATTCTTCTACTACGGGTGCCCGATCTGCTACGAACTCGAACCCGCCTTGTCACGCTGGCAGGTCATGGCACCGGACTACGTCAGGCTCATCCGCGTACCCGTCCTGTCCGCGGAAAACTGGGAGCCTTTCGCCAGGTTGTTTTACGCGCTCGAGGCCACCGGCGACCTTGGCCGGCTGCACTTTCCCATCTATGACAATTTCCATTTCGACGGCATCAAGCTCAACGACGAGAAGGTGATGCTCGAATGGATCACGCGCAACAAGGTCGACGTGCAGAAATTCACCGAGGCCCATGCATCCGAGGCGGTAAAAGCAAAGGTCGAGACCGCGCGCAAGATGATGAACGACTACAACATCCGCAGCGTACCGACACTGGTTGTAAACGGCAGGTATGTCACCTCCGCACGCCTTGCCGGCAGCACGCGGCAGATCCCGGCGGTGCTCAACCAACTGGTTGAAATTGCCCGCAAGGAGCGCGGCAACTGAGCGATCCGCTCAAGGTCGTCATCACCGGCGCCTCAAGCGGCCTCGGTGCCGCGCTCGCCGCACACTACGCCGGTAACGGCGCCATAGTCGGCCTTGTCGCACGTCGCGCGGAGCCGCTCGCCGGGCTTGTCGCGCGCCATCCGGGGCGGGTGACGGCCTGGACTGCGGACGTGACGGACAGCGCGGCGATGCAACAAGGCGCCGCCGCGTTCATCGCGCGCTTTGGTGTGCCCGACATCGTCATTGCCAATGCCGGCATCTCGGTCGGCACGCTGGCCGACAGTGCGGACGACCTCGCCGCGTTTCGCCGCGTCATGGACGTCAATGTCTACGGCATGGCAGCGAGTTTCCAGCCCTTTGTCGCAGCCATGCGCGAACGCCGCCGCGGCAGCCTCGCCGGCATCGCCAGCGTCGCCGGCTTTCGCGGCCTGCCCGGCGCCGCAGCCTACAGCGCCTCCAAATCCGCAGTCATTACCTACCTCGAGAGCCTGCGCACCGAGCTGCACGGCTCGGGTGTGTCGGTCACGACCATCTGTCCCGGCTATGTGCGCACACCGATGACCGCCATCAATCCCTATCCGATGCCATTCATCATCGACGCCGACGACGCCGCGCGACGGTTTGCCCGTGCCATAGACGCAAAACGCCGCTTTGTCGTGGTGCCCTGGCAAATGGGCGTGGTCGGTGTGCTGCTGCGGCTCTTGCCGCGCTGGCTGTTTGAGAAACTGTTTGCAGGCGCTCCGCGCAAGCCGCGGAACCTGCCCTTGTGAAGTGAGCGGTGACGTGCGCGACGCGCTGTTGCACGATTCGGCGGGCACCTGGCACGCCCGTGCCGGCGAGGACGCACGCATCGTATGCCTGGTACCGAGCATCACCGAACTGCTCTGCGCGCTCGGCCTCGCGCCACAGCTGGTCGGACGCACCGGCTTTTGTATCCATCCACGGGAGCAGTTGCACGCGATACCCAAACTGGGCGGCACCAAGGACGTCGATGTCACCGCTTTGCGCGCGCTGCGCCCCAGCCATGTCATTCTGAACATCGACGAGAACGAAAAAGCCCTTGCCGCCACGCTGGCCGGGTTCGTGCCGCAGCTCATCGTCACCCATCCGCTCGGCCCGTTGGACAATCCGCCGCTATACCGCCTGCTGGGCGGAATTTTCCGGCGCGAGGCGCAAGCCGAAGCGCTGTGCCGGCGCTTTGATGTCGCACTCGCGGCCGTCGCCGCACAGCGCGACCGCTTTGCCACCGAGCGGGTGCTCTACCTGATCTGGAAAAAGCCCTGGATGACCGTGGCGCAAAGCACCTACATCTCGGCCACACTGGCACTGGTCAACTGGATCACCGTTCCAGAGGTGGCCGCGCCGCGCTACCCGAGCCTCGGGCTTGACGAGGGCTGGCTTGGCAGTGTCGATCGGGTGCTGCTGTCATCCGAGCCGTACCGCTTCACGCAAAAGCATTGCGACGCGTTGGCCCAGATACCGACGCTCGCCGGAAAACCCGTCGGGCTGATCGACGGCGAAATGACCTCATGGTACGGCAGCCGCGCCATAGAAGGCCTCGGCTATCTCGCCCGCTTGCGCCTGGGTTTGATGCACAAGCCCGGGCCCTGAGTCACAGAATCACAGCGTCATAGCGTCATAGCGTCACAGCGTCACAGCGCCGCAGTTTCGTACATCAGGCCCAGTTCTTCGAGGACCTGCAACAAGTTGTCGCTGGCCTTGGCAAGATTGTCCATCTGCACCAGGCGGTCCTCTCCGGAGGCGACTTTTGCCAGCGCCCCGGAAAAGAACAGCCACTGTTGATCGGCCAGCGCCAGTTCGCGCCGCGTCGCCTCGGTGTTTTGCGGCAGGGTCGCCAGTCGGCGCATCGTCGCGAGGTACTCGATCTCGGCCTCGCGCAAATCCTTGACGATAACCTCGGCACGCAGGCCCCAACTGCGAAAAAAGTACAGTTTTGCCATGCGTTGGGACAGCGTCGCCGCCCGCCCGGCCAGCAAGATCGCCTCGCTGCGCGGCAGCCGGATTTGTTTTTGCAGCAGGTTGGCGCCTTTTTCGGCAATCCATGCCAATTCCTCGTTCTGCTCGGCCAATTGTCGGGCTAGCTCAATCGAGGGCGGCTTGGCGGTAATGGCGCGAAACTCGCCCCACAACTGCTCCAGCAATTCATGGTTGTCTCGCGCCTCGGCATCGAGCGGTGCCTGTCCTAGCGTCTTCAACTGGGTTTCAAAGCTTCGTATGTCGCTGTCGAGCTGGCGTTTGGCGCGATCGGGGAGCACTTTTTGTCCGATCATGGTGTAGGTGCGCGTAATGCGTTCGGCAAGCATTTGCTCCCTCGCCGCCATGCGCAGCAAGGCGCCGGCGTCGCGCGCGGACAGCGGCTTGGCATTGGCCGTAGCGCGCGCCGGCGCCGGCTGCGGCTTCGTTTGCGCCCAAACCGGACCCGACAACAAAACCGCGCACAGCAGACCGATTGGTGCGTTTTTCCAAAGCTGTAGCATGGTCTCCAACCTGAATGAATTTTTGAGAGCCGGTTCGGCACAGGTTGGTCGTCACTGCCGGCCATTCCATTACAAAACCGTCGAAATGAAGGCGTAAGGCGATGTATGACGATGTTTTGAATAGCAGAAATGATGTAACCGGCCATCGGTGGCAGCAACGATGCCGGCATTGCCACGCTTTTTGGCCTTCACCCGGGTCCGCGCGGTCGGGGCGCCGGACAAATCATCGTGCGTCAGGGGTCAGGGGCAGGGGTCAGGCGTCAGCACGCTCACCGACGTAGCGCCCCGGCGCGTCCTCGATAGTCGCCAGTCCGCCGTCGCCGGGTTTGCGCGCCGGCACTGTCGCGCCGCCCCGGGACACAATCCACTGCTGCCAATCCGGCCACCACGATCCCTCATGCTGCGTCGCCTGCGCCATCCACTCGTCCGGCGAGTCGGGCAGGGCGTCGTGTGTCCAGTAGCCGTATTTATTTGCCGCCGGCGGATTGACGATGCCGGCGATATGGCCCGAGCCGCCAAGCACAAAACGCGTGCGGTCCCCGGCCCCGGCAAGGATGCGGGCACCCTTGTAGGTCGATTTCCACGGCGCGATGTGGTCCTCGGCGGTGGAAATGAAGTAGGCCGGCACCTTGATCTTGCGCAGGTCCAGCGGCACGCCGCAAAGACTGATCCCGCCCGGCTCGCGGAGCAGGTTGTTCAGGTACATGTTGCGCAGGTAAAAGCCGTGCATCGCCGCCGGCATGCGCGTCGAATCGGAGTTCCAGTAGAGCAGGTCGAACGGAAACGGCGCCTTGCCCATCAGGTAATTGTGTATTACAAACGACCACACGAGGTCGTTGGCGCGCAACAGATTGAAGGTCGCCGCCATTTCGGCGCCATCAAGGTAGCCGCGCTCGTTCATGCGCCGCTCCAGTGCCGCGACCTGGTCCTCGTCGATGAACACACCGAGCTCACCGGGTATCGAAAAATCGAGCAGCGCGACAAAGAACGTGGCCGAGGCGACACGTTTGTCCTTTTTTTGCGCCATATAGGCGAGCGTCGCCCCGAGCAGCGTGCCACCGAGGCAGTAGCCGATGACATTGACCTGTTTCTCCCCGGTCGCCTTCTCGATCGCGTCGAGCGCGGCAAGCGGTCCCTCCAGCATGTAGTCCTCAAAACCCTTTGCGGCGAACCTCGCATCCGGGTTGACCCAGGAGATGACGAACACGGTGTGTCCCTGCGCCACCGCCCAGCGGATGAAGGAATTCTTTTCGCGCAAATCCAGGATATAGAACTTGTTGATCCACGGCGGCATGATCAGCAGCGGCCGCTGCAACACCGCGGCTGTCGCCGGCTCGTACTGGATGAGTTGCATCAGGTCGTTCTGGAACACCACCTTTCCCGGCGTCGTCGCGACATTGACGCCGACCTTGAAGGCCGCCGGATCGGTCATGCGGATACGCAGCTCGCCATGACCGCGCTCGATGTCGCCGAGCAGGTTGTCCATGCCTTGCAGCAGGTTCTTGCCGCCGGTGTGCACCGTCTCGCGCAGCACCTGCGGATTGGTCAGCGCAAAATTGGACGGTGACATCGCATCAATGTACTGGCGGGTGAAAAAATTCACCTTTTTCCGCGATGCCTCCGACAGGCCTTCGGTCTGCGCCACGGCGTCCTGCACATGGCGCGCCGTGATCAGGTAGGACTGCTTGATGTAGTCGAAAATGAAATGGTTCTGCCAGTCGTCGTCGCGAAAACGGTTGTCGCCGCGAACCGGTGCCGCCACCGGCTGCGGCGACGCGCCGGCGAGCCGCGCCATGGACACCTGCCACAGCGACAGGTAGTCCCAGAACATGTTGATCTGCACCGCCGCCAGTTGGTAGGGATTGGCGAACATGTTGGCTGCTAGGTCCATATAGGCCTTGGCGATGCCAAACTCGTCCGCAGGCGCCCCGACACCGGGACCTTTGTGCTCCGCCCGCCGCCGCAAATAGTCGCCGAGAATGCGGCTCGAATGCATGGCGACCTCGCCGAATATCCGCGCGAGGTCAGCCGGGTCTGGCGCGACCGGCTGGGTCATGAAGCCTCCTTGGAAAACCTGTTCCGGAAACCGCTTTTTTATACGCTGCGATAGCGTAACACGCCTCCCGGCGTCGTCTCACGCCTGACCCGGCCCTCGGCCAGCAGGTAATGCAGGTGCGCTATCGCCTCGCCCATGGCAAAAAACGTCTGATGAATGTCCAGCTCGCGGCGGAACAACGTGGTCAGCACCTCGCTCGCCGCGCGCGGCGTGCGGCATGCTTCCTGCAATTCACCGAGGCGCAGACGGTGGTGTTCGTGCAATTGCGCAATGCGCGCGTGCATGCTGCGGAACGCGAGGCCGTGCGAGGGCAGCACCAGCGTATCCGCGGGCAATTCCAGGTACCGCCCCAGGGAATCGAGAAACTGCTTGAGCGGATTGCCCTCGGGATTGACACCCCACACGCCGACGTTGGTCGAGATGCGCGGCAACACCATGTCGCCGGAAATGAGCACGCCCAGCGATTCGCAATACAGTGCGGCATGCTCCGGCGCGTGGCCGTAGCCGGCGATCATGCGCCAGCCGCGACCGTTGATGGCGAGCGTGTCGCCGTCCATGATGCGCATGAAATGGTCGGGAAAATCCGGCACGTTGCTCGCATAGTAGTTGCCGCGCGAGGCAAGCTGGGCAATACGGTCCTCGTCGAGGCCGTTGCGCCGAAACAAGGCGAGCAGCGCCTCCTGCGAGGTTCCGCCGAGGCCGCCGTGGACAAGATGCGCCATCAGGTACTCGCCCTGCGACATCACCAGCGGCACGGCGAATTTTTTCGTCAGCCAGCCCGCCAGACCGGCATGGTCGGGATGGTAATGCGTGACGATGACGCGTTTGACCGGCCGGCCGCCGAGTCTTTCGGCGAACACCTGCTCCCACAAATCCTGCGTCACATCGTTGCCTATGCCGCAGTCGACGATGGACCAACCCTCGCCATCTTCGAGCAGCCACAGGTTGATATGGTCGAGCGCAAAAGGCAGCGGCATGCGCAGCCAGTGCACGCCGGGGGCGATCTCCAGCGTTCGTCCGGGCACGGGCGGGGTGCGTTGCGGGTAATCGAAAAATTGGTCGGGTGGCGCGGGTTTGGTCATGGTTTTGTCAAACAGGTGGGGAACAGGTTGGGGAAAGCGCGCTTGGGCTAGAATTGCGTCAAAGCACAGGTGCACATGTGCCCAGGTGCGCAGATTCGTCAATTTTCGCAGAATACGGGGCCGCGACAAACAAGGTCGCACACTTATCGCCCGGGCACCCCCAACCAGCGAGTATCCATGCCAGACCGCAAAACCGCAGCGCGGACCTACACCATCAGTGAACTGGCGCGAGAGTTCGACGTCACGCCGCGGGCAATCCGATTTTACGAAGACCAGGGGCTGCTGGCGCCGGCCCGTGCCGGCCAGAACCGGGTGTATTCCAAGCGCGACTACGTGCGGCTCAAACTCACGCTACGCGGCAAGCGCCTGGGCTTTTCGCTGTCCGAAGTGGGCGAAATGATAGACATGTACGACCGCGCCAAGGACCAAAAAAAGCAACTCGCCGCCTTTGTCGCGCTGCTCGCCGAACGGCGCACACAACTATTGCACCAGCGCGCGGAAATCGACGAAATGCTGGCCGAAATAAACGCGTTCGAGGCGCAGTCGCGCAAAATTCTCGGCAAGGCTGAGGCGACAAAAAAACCGTCCAGGCCGGCCCCGGCGCCAAGTTGACGTTTACGTTAACGTAAAGCACAATTCCTCCTGCCAGCTGTCACCTCCCTCCTGTCACCTGTCACCTGCCACTTACCACTTGCCACTTGTACCCCAAACGTCCGCCCATGCCAGCATGCGTCCGCATTTATCCGTCAGGGTGTTCCGATGAGTGATTTTCCCGCGCTTGGCTTCGGCCATGGCGAAGAGCTCGACATGCTGCGCGCGACGGTGCGCGCTTTCGCCGCAGCCGAAATCGCGCCGCGCGCCGCTGAAATCGACCGATCCAATGCGTTTCCAATGGATCTCTGGCAAAAAATGGGCGGCCTCGGCCTGCTCGGCGTCACCGTCGAGGAGGCCTACGGCGGTACGCCCATGGGCTATCTCGCCCACATCATCGCCATGGAAGAAATCAGCCGCGCCTCGGCCTCGGTCGGCCTCTCCTACGGCGCCCATTCCAACCTGTGCGTCAACCAGATCCGCCGCAACGGCACCGAGGCGCAAAAGAAAAAATACCTGCCGCGACTGGTCAGTGGCGAGCATGTCGGCGCGCTCGCCATGTCGGAGTCCGGTTCGGGCTCGGATGTGGTCAGCATGAAGCTGCGCGCCGACCACCAGGGCGGCAAATTCATCCTCAATGGCAACAAGATGTGGATCACCAACGGCCCCGATGCCGACACGCTGGTGGTCTATGCCAAGACCGACGCCAATGCCGGCCCCAAGGGAATCACCGCCTTCATCATCGAAAAAGGCATGAAGGGCTTTTTCACCGCGCAAAAACTCGACAAGCTGGGCATGCGCGGCTCCAATACCTGCGAGCTGGTGTTCCAGGACTGCGAGGTACCCGAGGACCACATTCTGGGCGGTATGGGCCGCGGCGTGAATGTGCTGATGTCAGGCCTCGATTACGAGCGTGCGGTGCTCGCCGGCGGGCCGCTCGGCATCATGCAGGCCTGCCTCGATGTGGTGATCCCGTATGTGCACGAGCGCAAGCAGTTCGGCCAGTCCATAGGCGAATTCCAGTTGATGCAGGGCAAGCTTGCCGACATGTACACCACCATGAACGCAACCAAGGCCTATGTCTATGCCGTCGGCCAGGCCTGCGACCGCGGCGAGACCACACGCAAGGACGCTGCCGGCGCGATTCTGTACTCGGCCGAAAAAGCCACCTGGATGGCCGGCGAGGCGATTCAGGCCTTGGGCGGCAATGGCTATATCAACGACTACCCCACCGGCCGGCTGTGGCGCGACGCCAAGCTCTACGAAATCGGCGCCGGCACCTCGGAAATCCGCCGCTGGCTGATCGGCCGCGAGCTGTTTGGCGAAACGGCATAAGCACGACAGACCGCCACCATGAGCCTGGAAAAGCTTCCCGCCAACAACCGCCACGGGGCCAGCGCCGCCCGCCTGCGCGAGCTCGGGCTGCGGATCAACGCAGCCGAAGCGGTGCGCGAGCACTACACGGCGGCGGTCGCCAGTCTAAAAGGACTAAAAGGACTAAAAGGACTGAATGGACTCCATGACACCAGGGCCCAGCCCAGCAGCACCGCACAGACCGGAGAACAGCATGCTCAATGACCCGATTGTGATTGTCTCGGCCGCCCGCACGCCCATGGGGGCATTCCAGGGCGAACTAAAAGGTTTTAGCGCACCGGAACTCGGCGCCGCGGCCATTCGTGCCGCCATCGAGCGCGCCGGTGTCAGGCCCGAACAAGTCGAGGAAGTCATCATGGGCTGCGTGCTGCCCGCCGGCCTCGGTCAGGCGCCCGCGCGCCAGGCGTCGCTCGGCGCCGGGCTGCCCTTGTCCGCGGGCTGCACCACCGTCAACAAGATGTGCGGTTCGGGCATGAAAGCGGCGATGTTCGCGCACGACCTGCTCGCCGCCGGCAGCAACGACATCATGGTCGCCGGCGGCATGGAGTCCATGAGTAACGCGCCCTACCTGCTGCCCAAGGCGCGCGGCGGCTATCGCATGGGTCACGGCCAGGTCATCGACCACATGTTTTACGACGGCCTCGAGGACGCCTATGTCCGTGACGAAAAAGGCGGGGGCCGTCTGATGGGCAGCTTCGCCGAGGAATGCGCCGACCGCTACAACTTTACGCGAGAGGCGCAGGACGCTTTCGCCATCACCTCGCTCGAGCGCGCGCAACAAGCCAGCAACGACGGCGCCTTTGCCTGGGAGACCACGCCCATTGCCGTGAAGGCCGGCAAGGACGAGCGCTTCATGGAAAAAGACGAGCAGCCGTTCAAAGTCAACTTCGACAAGATTGCCACGCTCAAACCGGCATTTCGCAAGGACGGCACGGTCACCGCGGCGAACTCGTCGTCCATCTCCGACGGCGCCGCGGCGCTGGTGATGATGCGCCGCTCGAGCGCAGAAAAACTCGGCCTCACCGCGCTCGCCGTCATCGCCGGCCACAGCACACACGCACAGGAACCGGGCCTTTTCACCACGGCACCGGTCGGCGCCATGCGCAAGTTGTTCGAGAAAACCGGCTGGCGCGCCGATAAGGTCGATCTGTTCGAAATCAACGAAGCCTTTGCCGTGGTCACCATGGCGGCGATGCACGAACACAAGCTGCCGCACGACAAGGTCAATATCCACGGCGGCGCCTGCGCGCTCGGTCATCCCATAGGCGCATCGGGCGCGCGCATTCTCGTCACGCTGATCGGTGCGCTGCGTAAAACCGGTGGTCGCCGCGGCGTCGCCAGCCTGTGCATTGGCGGCGGTGAAGCCACTGCCATGGCCATCGAACTCACTTAGGCGGCCGGCTGGAAACGCCCGCCTGGCGGGCGTTTCCAGCCGATACCATGCTCCTCAGCCAAGAACAGAAAATGATCCGCGACAGCGTGCGCAGCTTCGCGCGCGAGGAACTTGCGCCGCACGCGGCACAATGGGATCGCGACGCCGCGTTTCCGGCTGCAGCGCTCAAGGGCCTCGCCGCGCTGGGACTGTACGGCGTGACCGTACCCGAGCAGTGGGGCGGCGCCGGCCTCGACACGCTGTCGCTCGCCATCGCGCTTGAGGAAATCGCCGCCGGCGACGGCGCCTGCTCGACCATCATCAGCGTCAACAACTCGGTGGTATGCGGCCCCATCCTCGCCTACGGCAGTGACGCGCAAAAAGAAAAGTGGCTGAAACCGCTCGCCGCAGGGGCGCTGCTCGGTTGCTTTTGTCTGACCGAACCGCATGTCGGCTCGGATGCGTCGGCCATCCGCACAGCGGCCCGCCTCGAAGGCGGCGAGTGGGTGCTCAACGGCGTAAAGCAATTCATCACCTCGGGCAAAACCGCGGATGTGGCCATCGTCTTTGCCGTCAGCGACAAGGGCGCCGGCAAAAAAGGCATCAGCGCCTTCATCGTGCCGACCAGCGCACCCGGCTACATCGTCAGCCGCGTCGAGCACAAACTCGGCCAGCGCGCCTCCGATACGGCGCAAATCCTTTTTGAGGACTGCCGCATCCCGGCCGCCAACCTGCTCGGCACTGCAGGCGGCGGCTATCGCATCGCCCTGTCCAATCTTGAGGGCGGGCGCATCGGCATCGCCGCGCAGGCCGTCGGCATGGCGCGCGCGGCGTTCGAAGCGGCGCTCGCCTACGCCAGGCAGCGCGAAAGTTTCGGCAAACCCATCATCGAACACCAGGCGGTGAATTTCCGTCTCGCCGACATGGCGACGCAGATCGAGGTTGCGCGGCAGATGGTCTGGCATGCGGCGGTGTTGCGCGACGCCGGCGAGGCCTGCCTCAAGGAGGCCTCCATGGCCAAACTCTTCGCCAGTGAAATGGCCGAAAAAGTCTGCTCCGACGCGATCCAGATCCATGGCGGCTACGGCTACGTCAACGACTTTCCGGTCGAGCGCATTTATCGCGATGTGCGGGTGTGTCAGATCTATGAGGGGGCCAGTGATATCCAGAGGCTCGTTATCGGTCGCGCGATTGCGCGTGCCTAGGTGGACGCCATGAGCACCCGCATCGCCTATGCAAGCTGTCCGCTGTGCGATGACCCCGCCATACTCGACCTGTTCGAAGCCGATTGCCGCCAGCACCCGCTTTACAGCACGGCGCTGCCCGCCGCCATCGAATGGTGCCGCTGCCACCGCTGCAACCACGTATTCACCGCCGGTTACTTCAACGACGCCGCCACCGCGCTGATCTTCTCCACCACGCTGCCGGAGCAGTCGGCCGGCCATGATGTCGAGAACCAGCGCGCGGCCTGGGCTGCGGTGGTGGAGCGCGTAACCTTGTTCGCAGGCGAGCCTGCCGGCGGCTGGCTGGACGTCGGTTTTGGCAACGGCGCGTTGCTCTTTACCGCCGCCGAGTGGGGCTATGCAGTGACCGGCCTTGACCTGCGCGGCGAGAACGTCGCCCGGTTGCAGGCGCTGGGCTTTGCCGCGCGCTGCGGCGACATCACCGGCCTCGATGACGACGGCGCCTTTGGTGTCATCTCGATGGCCGATGTGATCGAGCACATGCCGTTTCCGCGCCCGGCATTGGCGCGGGCCTCGCGCCTGCTTGCCGCGGACGGCCTGCTGTTCATCTCCACGCCCAACACCGACACCGCGGTATGGAAGGCGATGGACGCGCAGCAGGCCAACCCCTACTGGGGCGAGATCGAGCACTACCACTGCTTCAGCCGCGGGCGGCTCTACGCGCTGCTGCGCCAACACGGGTTCGAGCCGCTACACTACGCGGTCAGTACGCGTTACCGCAGCGGCATGGACGTCATCGCCAGAAAGCGCGCGGCCTGAACCTGCAAAAAAAAGGACTCACAAGTCATGAGCAATCCGATCACCTTTTATTTTGATTTTTCGTCGCCCTACGGCTATCTCGCCAGCCTCAAGATCGACGCGCTGGCGGCAAGGCACGGGCGCGACGTCAACTGGCGCCCGGTGTTGCTCGGCGCCGTCATGAAAATCACCGGCACCGCGCCGCTGCCGAATATCCCGCTCAAGGGCGATTACGCGCGCCGCGATTTTTTGCGCAGCGCGCGCCTGCATGGCATTGATTTCCGCCTGCCCTCGGTCTTTCCGATCGCCTCGCAGGCGCCGGCACGCGCGTTTTACTGGCTCGACCAGACCGATCCGGCGCGCGCAAGGCAGCTGGCTGCGGCGCTCTACCGTGCCTACTTCGTCGATGACGTGAACATTTCCAATCCGGAGGACACTGTCGCCGTCGGCGCGGCATTCGGCCTTGACGCCGACGCCGTGCGCGCAGCACTGAACGACACGGCGGTCAAGGACATGGTCAAGGGCGAGGTCGATGCCGCGATCAAACTCGGCGTGTTCGGCTCGCCCTACGTCATCGTTGACGGCGAGCCCTTCTGGGGCATGGACCGCTTCGATCAGATTGATCAATGGCTGCAAACGGGGGGATGGTGATCACAATGAAACGTCTGTGCGTGTTCTGCGGTTCCAACAGCGGCGCCAGCCCGGCCTATGAGGCGGCGGCGCGCGCCATGGGTGCCACGCTGGCCCGCCGCGGCATCACCCTCGTCTATGGTGGCGGCAATATCGGCCTGATGGGTGCGATCGGCGACGCCGTGATGGCCGCCGGCGGCGAGGCCATCGGCATCATCCCCGAGGCACTGATGCGCAAGGAACACGGCCACCGCGGCATCACCGAGCTGCGCGTGGTCAAATCCATGCACGAACGCAAGGCCATGATGGCCGACCTCGTCGATGGCTTCATCGCCATGCCCGGCGGCTACGGCACGCTGGAGGAATACTGCGAAGTGCTCACCTGGACGCAACTCGGCTTTCACCGCAAGCCCTGCGGCCTGCTCAATGTCGCGGGCTTCTACGATCCGCTGCTGGCGTTTTTCGACCGCGCCACCGAGCAGCAATTCGTGCGCGCCGAGCACCGGCCGCTGGTGCTGGCCGAAACCGACCCGGACAAGCTGATCGAGCGCATGAGCGGCTGGGAGCCGCCGCCGGTGCAAAAATGGTTCGAAGCCCGGCCTGCGGGCGGCGGCGACCCGCGCTGAACCATGCCGGCGATCAAGACCAGGCTCGATCCGCGCCGTGTCCGTAAAACGGCACAAGGGGGCACACCCGCTTGGATCCCCCATTCCTGATTCAGGTCCATTGACCCCGCGCAACCGCCGACATGCCAGCCATTAAAACCAGACTCAATCCGCGCTCAGACGAATTTATCGCCAATGCGGCCGCGATGGCCGCACTGGTCGCCGATCTGCGCGACAGGATGGCGAAGGTCGAGCTTGGCGGCGGCGAGCAGGCGCGCGCGCGACACACGGCGCGCGGCAAGCTGCTGCCGCGCGAACGCGTGCGCGTGCTGCTCGATAGAGGCTCGCCCTTTCTTGAGCTGAGCCAGCTCGCCGCGCTGGGCATGTACAACGATGACGCTCCGGGCGCCGGCATCATCACCGGCATCGGTCGTGTCTGCGGCCAGGAATGCGTCATCGTCGCCAACGACGCCACGGTCAAGGGCGGCACCTATTACCCGATGACGGTGAAAAAGCACCTGCGCGCCCAGGACATCGCACGCGAGAACCACCTGCCGTGCATTTACCTCGTCGATTCGGGCGGCGCCTTCCTGCCCGAGCAGGACCAGGTGTTCCCCGACCGCGATCATTTCGGCCGCATTTTCTACAACCAGGCCAACATGTCGGCCGCGGGCATCGCGCAAATCGCCGTGGTCATGGGCTCTTGCACCGCCGGCGGCGCCTACGTGCCGGCGATGTCGGACGAGTCCGTCATCGTCAAGGAGCAGGGGACGATTTTTCTCGGCGGCCCGCCGCTGGTCAAGGCCGCCACCGGCGAGGTGGTCAGCGCCGAGGAACTGGGCGGCGCCGAGGTGCACACCCGCGTGTCGGGCGTGTCGGATCATCTGGCGCAGGATGACACCCACGCCCTCGCCATCGCCCGGCGCATTGTCGGCCACCTCAACCGCAAAAAGGCGGTCAGCCTCGCGCTGCGCACGCCGCAGGAACCCTTGTACCCGGTGACCGAAGTGGGCGGCGTGATTCCGGCCGACACGCGCAAACCCTATGACATACGCGAAGTCATCGCGCGCGTCGTTGACGCTTCCGAACTGGACGAATTCAAACAAAACTACGGCACGACGCTCATTACCGGCTTTGCCCATATCCACGGTTATCCGGTCGGTATCGTCGCCAACAACGGCATCCTGTTTTCCGAGTCGGCCCTCAAGGGCGCACATTTCATCGAATTGTGCGCGCAGCGCGGCATACCGCTGGTTTTTTTGCAGAACATCACCGGCTTCATGGTCGGCAAAAAATACGAAGCCGGCGGCATCGCCAGCGACGGTGCCAAGATGGTCACCGCCGTGGCCTGCGCCCGGGTGCCCAAATTCACCGTCATCCTCGGCGGCTCCTTCGGTGCCGGCAATTACGGCATGTGCGGCCGCGCTTTCAATCCGCGTTTTTTGTGGATGTGGCCCAACGCGCGCATATCGGTAATGGGTGGCGAGCAGGCGGCGAGCGTACTCGCCACGGTGCGGCGCGACGGCATCGAAGCCAAAGGCGGCCAATGGCCGGCGGCGGAAGAAGCCGCCTTCAGACAGCCCATACTCGACCAGTACGAAACCCAGGGCCATCCCTACTACGCCAGCGCCCGACTGTGGGACGACGGCATCATCGCGCCCGAGGACACGCGGCGCGTATTGGGCCTCGCACTATCGGCCGCGCTCAACGCCCCGCCCGAACCGACGAAGTTCGGCGTGTTCCGGATGTAGGCGCGACCGATGAGCGAACCGATGAGCGAACACAAGGCAGTCGTCGAATGGCAGCGTAGCGGCGCGTTCGAGCGCACGCTGTACAGCCGCGTGCACACCATGCGCTTTGACAGCGGGATCCGGATCGCGGGCAATGCCGCGCCGGGCAACATCCCCGCCACCGTGCCGGCCGCCCCGGGCGTCGATCCGGAGCAGGCCTTCGTTGCCGCGTTGTCGGCCTGCCACATGCTGTGGTTCCTCGACCGCGCCTGCAAGGCCGGCCATACCGTCGATCGTTATACGGACAACGCTTCAGGCCGCCTGGAACGCAACGCCGCCGGGAAAATGGCCATCACCCTGGTCACGCTGCGCCCCGCGGTGGAATTCGGCACGGCGGCGCCCTCGGCGGTGCAACTGCGTGCGCTGCACGACGACGCCCATGAACACTGCTTTATCGCCAATTCCGTTTCCTCACAAATTGACATCGAACCCCAATGAGCAAAGCCGCCAAACCCAAGCACCTGCTGATCCAGAACAACCACGGCGTGGGCATCGTCTGGCTCAACCGGCCCGACCTGCGCAATGCCTTCAATGACGACATGATTGCCGAACTGACGGCGGCGCTCAAAGCGCTCGAAGCCGATGGCGGCGTGCGTGCCGTGGTGCTCGCCGGTGCCGGCACTGCATTTTGCGCCGGCGCCGATCTCAACTGGATGAAACGCATGTCCGGCTACAGCTTCGCGCAAAACCACGCCGACGCGATGGGCATGGCGGGCATGCTCAACACGCTGTACACCCTGAAAAAGCCGACCATCGCGCGCGTACACGGCGCCGCGTTCGCCGGCGGCGTCGGCCTCATCGCCGCCTGCGACATCGCGGTGGCGGCCTATGAGGCCGAGTTCTGCCTGTCCGAGGTGAAGCTGGGCCTGATTCCGGCCACCATCAGCCCCTACGTCATCCGCGCCATGGGCGAGCGCGCGGCGCGGCGCTATTTTCTTTCCGCCGAGCGCTTCACCGCCGCCGAGGCCTATCGCACCGGCCTCGTCAGCGACATCGCGCCGGCGGCGGAACTCGACGACCGCATTGACGACTTGCTCGAGCATTTGCTGCAAGCCGGACCCAACGCGCAAGCCCTGTCCAAGGATTTGATACGTGCCGTCGCCGGAGAGGTCATCAGCGCCGACCTGATCAGCGACACCGCCAGTCGCATCGCCACCGCGCGCGCATCCGGCGAAGGTCGGGAGGGCGTGTCCGCATTTCTCGAAAAGCGCAAAGCGGCCTGGACCAGTCTGCCCGCGCCGGCGGCGAAAAAAGCCGCCGCCAAGCCGGCCAAGAAAACCAAGGCAAAGTCAAAAGCATGAACCACGGAGCACACAGAGCGCACGGAGAAAATACAACACAAGCTGGAAAGCCAGGCCTGGCGCGCCTTTCCAGCAGGTCATCACCATGCAATTTGGCTTCGCTTTGCGCTCTCCGTGTTCTCTGGATACTCCGTGGTGCAAGCCTTTCGCCCTTATCTGCAGCAAGATGTTCAGCAAAATACTGATCGCCAACCGCGGCGAAATCGCCTGCCGCGTGCTGCGCAGTGCGCGACGCATGGGCGTGGCGACGGTGGCGGTGTACTCGGACGCCGACACGCATGCGCGCCACGTGCTGCTGGCCGACGAGGCGCGGCGTATTGGCGGCGCCGAGGCAAGCGACAGCTATCTTCGCGGCGAACGCGTCATCGCGGCGGCGCTCGAGACCGGTGCACAGGCCATTCATCCGGGCTATGGTTTTTTGTCCGAGAACGCGAATTTCGCCGCAGCCTGTGGCGCTGCCGGCCTCGTCTTCATCGGCCCGCCGGCCGCCGCCATCCGCGCCATGGGCTCGAAGAGCGCGGCCAAAACACTGATGCAGCAAGCGGGCGTGCCGCTGGTGCCCGGCTACCACGGCGACAATCAGGATGCGGTCTCGCTGCAACGAGAGGCCGACGCCATCGGCTACCCGGTGCTGATCAAGGCCTCCGCCGGCGGCGGCGGCAAGGGCATGCGCATCGTCACGGCGGCCACCGACTTCGCCGCGGCACTCGCCTCCTGCCGGCGCGAAGCGAAGGCTGCGTTCGGCGATGACAAGGTCCTGCTCGAAAAATACCTGCAGGCGCCGCGCCACATCGAGATTCAGGTGTTCGCCGACAGCCACGGCCATGTCATCCATTTGTTCGAGCGCGACTGCTCGGTACAGCGGCGCCACCAGAAAGTGCTGGAAGAAGCGCCCGCACCCGGCATGACGGCGGCGCGGCGCAAGGCCATGGGCGATGCCGCGGTCGCCGCCGCAAAAGCGGTGGACTATGTCGGCGCGGGGACTGTCGAGTTCATCGTCCCCGGCGACAGCGCAGCGGACGGCGTCTTTTATTTCATGGAAATGAACACGCGCCTGCAGGTCGAGCACCCGGTGACCGAAATGATCACCGGCCTTGACCTGGTCGAATGGCAGTTGCGCGTCGCCGCGGGCGAGGCCCTGCCGCTGGCACAGAAGCAGGTCGGCATGCGCGGACATGCGCTCGAGGCGCGCATTTACGCCGAGGATGCCGACCGCGGCTTTTTGCCGGCCACCGGACGCATCACCCATCTTGCCGTGCCGGCCGAGTCAGGGCACGTGCGCATCGACACCGGCATCGCCGCCGGCGACAGCATCACGCCCTGGTACGACCCGATGATCGCCAAGCTCATCGTCTGGGACAGCGACCGGCCCGCCGCACTCGCGCGCATGCGCCGCGCGCTCGCCGCCTGCGAGATTGCCGGCATCACCACCAACACCGCCTTCCTGACGCGACTCGTGGGCTGCAAGGCGTTTGCATCGGCCGGGCTCGATACCGGCCTCATCGAACGCAGTCACGGCGAATTGTTCCCGCCGCCGCAAGCCATCAGCGAGCTCGTGCTGGCGCTGGCCAGCCTGGCCGAACTGCTGCAGCAGCAGGCGTGCGCAGCCGCATCGGCTTCGTCTGTGGCGGACCCGGCATCGCCGTGGGCGATGGCCGACGGCTGGCGTCTGAACCGGCACAGTCAGCAGATCCTGTGCTTTCGCCGCCATGCCGATCAAGATGAATCAGATGTGCAAACAAGCGTGGTCGTGCATTACCGTGCCGATGGCTGGGAACTCGAACTGGGCGGCCGCCGTCGCAGGCTGCATGGCGCGCGACTCGCCGACGGCCGGCTCGCCATTCGTCTCGACGATGTCGCCGTGACTGCGACGGTGATCCGGCAGGGCGCCGATTTCGACGTGTTCCAGGGCGGTGAACGGCACAGCCTGAAACTGCACGACCCACTCGCCCGCGGCGCCGACACCGAAGAGAACGGCGGCAGCCTCGCCGCGCCGATGCCGGGCAAGGTGATCGCGGTATTGGTGCAGCCGGGCGCGAGCGTGGCGCGCGGCGCGCCGCTGCTGATTCTGGAAGCCATGAAAATGGAGCACACCATCTGCGCGCCGGCAGCGGGCGTCGTCACGGCGGTGCATTTCCGGCAAGGGGAGCAGGTCAGCGAGGGCAGCGAGCTGATCTCGATTGACGCCACCCGCCCCGGCGGCGGTGCAGCATGAAGCTGCCACGGCGCGTGCGCATGGTCGAGGTCGGTCCGCGCGACGGCCTGCAAAACGAGGCGAGGGCCGTACCGACGGCAATCAAGGTGGCGCTGATAGAGCAACTGGCCGACGCCGGCATGCCGGCGGTCGAAGCCACTGCCTTTGTCTCGCCCAAATGGGTGCCGCAAATGGCCGACCATGCGGCGGTGATGGCGGCGATACGCAAACAACCCGGAGTCAGCTATCCGGTGCTGGTGCCCAATATGCAGGGACTCGAGGCGGCGCTGGCCGCCGGCGCGACCGAAGTGGCGGTGTTCGGCGCCGCATCCGAGAGCTTCAGCAAGAAGAACATCAATTGTTCCATCGCCGGGAGCCTGGCGCGCTTTGCGCCCGTGGTCGCCACCGCCAACCAGCAGGGCGTGCGGGTGCGCGGCTATATCTCCTGCGTCATCGACTGCCCTTACGAGGGCGCCATAGCGCCGCAGGCGGTGGCCGCCGTGGCCGCGGCCCTGCGCGACATGGGTTGTTACGAAATCTCGCTCGGCGACACCATAGGCACGGCCACCCCGGCGCGGATGCAGGCCATGATCGCCGCAGTGAACGCGGGCGTACCCATGACCGAACTGGCGGTGCACTGCCACGACACCTACGGCCAGGCCCTCGCCAATATTCTGGCCGCGCTGCAATTGGGTATTGCGACCGTTGACAGCGCGGTTGCCGGCCTCGGCGGCTGCCCCTACGCCAAAGGCGCGAGCGGCAATGTCGCCAGTGAGGACGTGGTCTATATGCTGCAGGGCCTTGACATCGAAACCGGTGTCGATCTGCAGCGGCTGTTTCGCGCCGGACAAATGATCTGCCGCGAACTGGGGCGCGAGCCGGCGTCAAAAGTCGCGCGCGCCCTCGCCGCGAAAGAGGCCTGAAGCCCGTGCGTGCCGCGCAGAACGCACGACCGGCGCTGGTATAGTCCGCGCATGCGCCCGCCCGCCGCAGCACTCAACGCCGTCCAGGCGCTGCAACTGGCGGAAGAAAAACTGCGCGCCGACGAGCACGACCTGGCCCGCCGGCTGTGCGAGGGCGTGTTGCGGGTCGAGGCCGGTAATGCCCGCGCCCACTACCTGCTCGGGGTCATCGCCTTTGAAGAGGACCGGCCTGATGCTGCGGTGGCCGCACTCGAGCGCGCCATCGCCGCCGCGCCGGGAAAGCCAGAGTATTACGACTACCTGCAGTCGGTCCACGGCGCGAGCGGCGACGCCGATGCCGCAAGCGCGGTGGCGGCGCGCGCCGACAAGGCGCGCGACTTTACCCGCCGCTTCGGCGCGCTGCCCGAAGGCATTCAAAATTACCAGCGCATCGTCGAGTCGCTGCGCGCATCGCCCTACATCGACTATCCGCACGAGGTCGCGATCGAGACCATGGCGGTGTGCAACGCCGCCTGCGTCTTTTGCCCCTACCCGGACATTGCGCGCAAGGGTGACAAGATGCCCGACGACATGGTCGCCAAGATCCTGCGCGACCTGCGCGACATCCCGGCCGGCCTGCCCTTTATCATCAGCCCGTTCAAGGTCAACGACCCTCTGCTCGACGTGCGCATCTTCGACATCATGGAAGAGTGCAACGCCACGCTGCCCAACGCCTCGCTGCGCCTGTTTACCAACGGCTCGCCGCTGAACGCAAAGCACATCGCCCGCATCAACCGCATCAGCCGGCTCGAACACCTGTGGATTTCCCTCAACCACCACGACCCCGTGCAATATGAACAGATCATGAAACTGCCGATGAAGCGGACGATGCAAAACCTTGACCTGCTGCACCGGCACAAGGCCGCGGGCGGGTTCGCGCCGCCGGTGCTGGTGTCGCGCGTCGGCGACGGCTCGGCCGATGACGATGCCTTTGCGCGTTTTGTCGCCGAACGCTTCCCGCTGTTCCAGGTGGCGATGGTGGCGCGCTCCGAATGGCTGGGCCAGGTCGAGGGTTTGCTCGCCGCCGGCAAACTGCATCCCGTGGGCTGCGGACGCTGGTTCGAATTGTCGATCACCGCCACCGGCCAGGTGGCGTTTTGCTGCATGGACGGCAAGGCCGAATATCCGATCGGCAACGCCGCCGACACCCATGTGCTCGACATCTACAACAACCCGACCTACCGCATGTACCGCGAACGCTTCGGCTCACGCACCGAGGGCGCACCCTGCAATGCCTGCACTAATTTCTAGACCGGACTGAGCATGGCCGCCACCGAAATCCTCAAAGCCGGCGACGTACCCTCGCCGTGCATCAACTTCTGCCGCCTCGATCGCAGCAACACGCTGTGCCTGGGCTGTTTTCGCAATCTCGACGAAATCGTCGACTGGTCGGCCTACACGCCGGCGCAAAAGCAGGCGGTGCTCGACGCACTGGCGGCACGCCGGAACAGCGCATGAGGCTGCCGGCCGCCATCCGCGTGTTCGAGCGCGGCTGGCTGTCGTGCAACAACATCCTGCTGACCGGTGCCAACGACGCCGGCGCCAGCGCGGTACTGGTCGATTCGAGCTATATCGCGCACGCCGCGCAGACCGTGGCGCTGCTGCGCCACGCCCTCGCCGGCGCCCCGCTCGACTGGCTGGTCAACACCCATTGCCACTCTGATCACATGGGCGGCAATGCCCCGGTGCAACGCGCGTTTGGCTGCCGCACCAGCCTGCCTGCGGGCGAGGCGGCGCTGATAGAGCGCTGGGACGACAGGGAAATGCTGCTCACTTACGCCGATCAGCGCGCCGAGCGCTTTGCCTATGACGACTGCTTTGCCGACGGCGACCGCCTCGGCATGGGCGGCCTCGCCTGGGAGGTCATCGCCGCGCCGGGTCACGATCCGCACGCGGTGATGTTCTGGTGCGAAGCGGAGCGCATCCTCATCTCCGGCGACGCATTGTGGCAAAACGGCTTTGGTGTGATTTTCCCGCGACTGCTCGGCGATGCGGCCGGGCGGGACGCGGCTTACGCGCAGACGCGCGCCACGCTGGAGCGGATTGCCGCACTGCCGGTGCACACGGTGATTCCGGGCCACGGCGCCGCCTTTGACGATGTACCTGCGGCACTGGCGCGCGCCTTCAAACGCCTCGAGAGCTTTGAACAGGACGACACGCGGCTGGCGCGCCACGCCCTCAAGGTTATCCTGATTTTTTCGCTGCTGGAACGGCGGCGCATTGCGCTCGCAGACCTGCCGGGCTACCTCGCCGGCGTCGGCCTGCTCACCGATATCAACGCGCGCTTTTTGCAACTCGCGCCGCAAGCGCTCGCCGACTGGCTGGTGACCGACCTCGAGCGCGCCGGCGCGCTAAAGCGCGAAGACGGCGCCATCGTGCCGCTGGTCGGCGCCTGACCGCGGCACACCGGCTGGAAAGGGCCGCTGGTCGGCCCTTTCCAGCCGGTGCCCCGATTCAATTCAGCGTACTGACAGCGTGGTCGGGGTCGCGCCCGGACGCGCCGCACGCCAGTGCTGTACGCGGCCGCGCGCATCGGTGGCGCTGCCGCTGATGCGCGCCCCATTGCTGCTGCCGCTGAAGAACAAGGCGTCATTGCCCATGCCGATTTGAAAAAACACCACGCGGCCCTGCACCAGGCCACGCTCCACCGACTGCGTGCGACCCGCCCGCGATGCGCGTCCGAAGACCTGCTGAAAGCGTTGCATCAAATCGACCTCGATGGCCTCGCCGCCGTCGATGCGCACCTGCCAGCGCCCTTCAAGCCTTGCCGGCACCGTCCACATATAGACCATGCTGGTCTTGCGCACGCCGACGGTTTTTTCCGGCACCTGCACTTCAACGCTCGCCTCCGGCTGCCAGTCGCCCATGTCGGCATCGTGCGACACCACGCGCGTGCCGGGCCGCAGTTTGTCGAGTATGGTCTGGCGCAGCGCCATGTTGAATTCGGGCAAGAGATACAGCGTCAGCACCGTCGCCGGCGCGATATCGGTCTTGAACAAATCCTGTTCGACAAAGCGCACGCGCCCGCCCAGTCCCGCCGCGAGCGCGGCCGCGTTGCTGCGTTTTACGAGGCGTGCATCGATGTCCACGCCGAGGCCGCTCGCGCCGTAGCGCGATGCGGCGGTAAGCAGGATGACACCATCGCCCGATCCGAGGTCAATCAGGTGATCGCCGCCGCGCACGCCGGCGAGCGTGAGCATGGCATCGACCACACCGCGCGGCGAGGGCACATAAGGCGTCTCCTCGCTTGGATGTTGCTGCGCCTGCGCGGCACCGCTCACAGCCAGCAGCAATGCCGCCAGCAGCGGCAACGCCCGTCTGGAAAAACAAGATTGCATCGCCTCGTCACTCCCTGATCAATGGTGCCGCTTTTGTTGCTATTGCTATTGCTGTTGCTGTTGCTGTTGCTGTTGCTGTTGCTGTTGTCGGCGCCGGCGCTACCTGCCTGCGGCCGCGGTCTTTCTCAGCGCGCGCCACGGATACTCGCGCCCTTCGGCATCGGTGACACGGCCGACCATGCGGTCTGCCGTCGCACGCCCCTTGAACAACAGCGTGTCGGCGCCGTTGCCGAAGCGAAAGAACAGCAGCTCGCCGTGGACAAAGCCGCGTTCCACCGGCAGTACCCTGTCCCCGCTGCGGGCACGTCCGGCCAGTTCCTGGAATTTCTGCTCGATGTCGATCTCGACATCCATGACGCCTTTGGAGAGTGGAACACGGGTACGCCAGGTTCCGGCCACGCGCGCCGGCACCAGCCACAGGTGCAGCGTGCTCGACTTGTTGAGGCCGATTTTCTTTTCCGGCACGGCCAGCGTGACGCTCATGTCCGGCTTCCAGTCGCCCATGTCCCAGTCGTGCGACACCACGCGCGCACCGGGCTTCATTTGCGCCAGGATGCGCGGCCGCAGCGCAAGATTCACATCGGGCAACAAATACATGGTCAGGACATCGGCCGTGCGGATATCGGTTTCGAACAAATCCTGCACGACAAAATCGGCCCGCCCCGACACGCCCAGCTGCTTTGCCGCGGCACGGCTTTTCTCCACCAGACGCGGATCGATTTCAATGCCCAGGCCGCGCGTGCCGCGCTTGAGCGCAGCGGTGATGACAATGCGGCCGTCGCCGGAGCCAAGATCAATGAGGTAGTCGCCGGAGCGCGCCGCAGCCAGCTCGAGCATGCCCTCGACCACCTTGTCCGGCGTCTGCACATAAGGCACTTCTTCGAGCGCGAGTGCGGGGACGGCCCAGACCGATACCGACAGCACCGTCGCCGCGGCGACGGCAGACAACAGACTGCTCGCAATAACACGCATGCTCAATTCACTCTTTCGCTATCAGATGGGAATGCACGGGAATACCGATTCGCCGGTGCTCAGACCTGCTGCGCCATCTTCTGGCCATGCTCGCGTATGGCATGAAAACCGACCTTGGGCCAGCGCTCGGTCGCCAGTTGCAGGTGATAGCGGTTGGGCGCGAGATAGACCGGGTTGTCATCGACATCACTCGCCATGTGCTGGGCGAGGTCTTTTTCACAGGCGCGGCGCGTCGCCTCGTCCGGAAAGGTCAGCCAGCGTGCGGTGTAGATGTCGGCCATGTCGTACAGCGCATCGACCTTGTATTCGCTTTGCAGGCGCGCCGCCACGATCTCGAACTGCAGCGGGCCGACGGCGCCGAGCAAGGCGTTGTTGCCGAACGCCGGGGTCAGCACCTGTATCGCGCCCTCTTCGCCCAGTTCCTGCAGGCCTTTTTGCAATTGCTTGGCCTTGAACGGGTCTTTCGGCCGCGCCATGCGAAACAGCTCGGGTGCGAAATACGGAATGCCCTTGTAAGCCAGCGCCTCGCCCTCGGTGATGGTGTCGCCGATCTGCAACTGGCCGTGGTTGTGGATGCCGATGATGTCGCCGGCGACAGCGTCTTCGCTCGCCACGCGCTCGTTGGCCATGAAGGTCAGCGCATTGGCCAGCTTCATCTCACGCGCGCTGCGCAGGTGGCGCACCTTCATGCCTGGGACATAGCGCCCTGAGCAAATGCGGAAAAAAGCGATACGGTCGCGGTGGCGCGGGTCCATGTTGGCCTGGATCTTGAAGACGAAACCGCTAAAGGGCGCCTCCGCCGGCTGCACCGTGCGCAGCGTGCCATTGCGCGGCTGCGGCGGCGGCGCCCAGTCAAGCAGGGCCTGCAGGATTTCCTGCACACCGAAGTTGTTAATACCCGAACCGAAAAACACCGGCGACTGCGTGCCGGCAAGAAAACGCTCGAGGTCGAACGGTGTGCTGGCATCGCGCAGCAGGCCTACTTCATTGCGCAAGGTGCCCACTTCCCCCGGATACAACGCGTCGAGCTTGGGGTTTTCGAGGCCGGCGATCAATTCGCCCTCGTCGCCCTTTTTTTCCTCGCCCGGCGTGAAGCGCATCAGCCGGTCGTTCAACAGGTGGAACACGCCGCGAAAGGACTTGCCCATACCCACCGGCCAGGTGATGGGCGCGCAATCGAGCTTGAGCACCGACTCGATTTCCTCGAGCAGCGACAAGGGGTCGCGCACCTCGCGGTCCATCTTGTTGACGAAGGTGATGATCGGCGTGTTGCGCAGGCGGCAGACTTCCAGCAGCTTGATGGTCTGCACCTCGACGCCCTTGGCCGCATCGATCACCATCACCGCCGCGTCCACCGCTGTCAGCACGCGATAGGTGTCCTCGGAAAAATCCTCGTGGCCGGGCGTGTCGAGCAGGTTGACGGTATGCCCGGCGTAGTCGAACTGCATCACCGAGCTCGTCACTGAAATGCCGCGCTGTTTTTCGACTTCCATCCAGTCCGAGGTCGCATGGCGCGCGCTTTTACGCGCCTTGACGGTGCCGGCCATCTGGATGGCGCCGCCATAGAGCAGCAGCTTTTCCGTCAGCGTGGTCTTGCCCGCGTCGGGGTGGGAAATGATGGCAAAGGTGCGCCGGCGCGCAACGTCGCGCAACAGGTCGGCCGGCAGGGATGGCGTGGTCATGGCGTGTAAATCTTTAACTTTTAAAAGTGTAGAGCCGCTATGGGCGGGTCTTTCTGGATGATTTTGGTGACAAAATTGTCACATCACCGGGTGTCACAGCAACATCGGCAGCTGCTTCTCCAGTCCTTCGGTCGGCAGGCGCTTGAAGCCGCTTTTGGCAAACTGGTGCCAGCGGCCGATGACATGGCATAGCAGCAGGTTGGCGCGCGCGGCAGGATCGGGTTCGTCGTGGCCCTGCGAGGCGGCGACGCGCAGGCATTGCTTGATGGTCGATTCGAGCCGGTCGTGCAACTGGTTGATGCGTGCCTGCAGGCGCTCGTCTTCGTTGACGAGAGCATCGCCAAGCAGTACCCGCGTCATGCCCGGATTCTTTTCGGCAAAACCGAGCAGCGAATTGATGATCACCTGCAACTGGCGCAGGCCGTTGTCCTCTTCGGCGGTGACCTTGTTGATCAACCCGAACAGCGTCTCTTCGATGAAGGCGATAAGGCCCTCGTACATCTGCGCCTTGCTGGCAAAGTGGCGGTACAGCGCGGCCTCGGATACATCGAGTTTTTTCGCCAGGGCCGCGGTGGTGATTTTTTCGCCCTTGGGGTCTTGCAGCATCTCGGCAATGACTTGCAGGATCTGCAGTTTGCGTTCGCCGGTTCTGGGGGGCATGGTTTGCGCTCCTGATAAAGGCCGCACCGCTGGGTTTACAACAATGAGTTTGGCCTGACGCTCGTCATTCTATCATCATGTGAGCGCTTGCTTACCTGCGGATGCCTATTTTTTCAGCAATCGCCGGTAGTTTCAGTACGCTGGCTATTTTGGCGTCAACGATGGCCGGATGGCGCGATTCGCGCGTCACCCAGACCGTTTTCATGCCCAGTTGCCGCGCCGCGCGCAGGTTGGGCAGCGAATCCTCGACCATGACACAACGCCGCGCCAGCAGGCCCTCGCGCTGCAGGATATGGCGAAAACCGCCGGCCTCGGGCTTGGGCTGGAAACGCACGCGATCGACGGTGTACACGGCGTCGAACAGGTCGCTGATGTTGAGCAGCGCCAGCACCGCCTCGGCGTAATGCGCCGGCGCATTGGAAAAGATGATCTTGCGGCCGTGCAGGCGGCGCAGCGCATGGCGCAGTCCGGCCTCGGACACGATCATGCGCGCGAGGTCCGGAAACTGGTGGGTCTGCCACAAAAAGTGCTTTGGATCGGTACCGTGATGGCGCATCAGCCCGTGCAGCGTCGCGCCATAACGGCGCCAGTAGGTCGTCCGCAAGGCGCCGGCCTCCTCGATGCCGAGCTGCAGGTGCTCGGCCATGTAGGCGGTCATGCTGCGGTTGATGTGCGGAAAAATATGCGGCGAGGCATTATGCAGCGTGTTGTCGAGGTCGAACAACCAGGTGAAACGGGTTTGCATCGGTGCCATCCTGACTTGTCATTCCGAGGGTCCTTCGGCTGCGCTGATGACAGGCTCCGCCCGAAGAATCTGCTTTTCAAACATTCAACAGCCGATCCTTCGCTTCGCTCAGGATGACGACAGCCTGAAATTGCGACCGGTCACCCGGTATCGGTATCGGTACCGGTACCGGTACCGATACTTTGTGTGACTGGTACGACTTTCGTTCTAGAATTCATCACATCATGCAGCTTAGCGCCAACTTCAGCCTCGAACAGCTGACCGCCTCGGACACGGCGGCGGCCCGCGGCATCGACAACGCGCCGCCGCCCGAGATCATCGACAACCTCAGGCAGCTTGCCGCCGGCCTCGAGCAGGCGCAAGCGCTGCTCGGTTACCCCCTCAGCATCTCCAGCGGCTACCGCTCGCCCGCCCTCAATGTCGCGGTCGGCGGCGCCGAAAAATCACAGCACTGCACCGGCATCGCCGCCGATTTCACCTGCCCCGGGTTCGGCACACCACTCGATATCGCCGCTGCGCTGCGTGATTCCGGGCTGCGCTTTGACCAGTGCATTCTCGAATTCGGCCGCTGGGTGCATTTGTCCTTCAGCGCCGAACCGCGCGGCCGGCTGCTGACCATCCACGACTCAAAAGAAGGCTACCTCGTCGGACTGTGGGACACCGAGGGCAACAAGGTCGGGTAGGAGAAACACCAAAAACCTTAAAAGCCTGAACCACAGAGAACACAGAGAACACGGAGGGAAAAACAGCTTTCCGGGTTTTCTCTGTGCACTCTGTGTTCTCCGTGGTGAAAGCTTTTGACGTTTGCCAAGCTTGGCGCGGATGTCACTTGCTGCGGATCAGCGTACCGATGCCCTCGTCGGTCAGAATTTCCAGCAACAAGGCATGCTTCACCCGGCCGTCGATGATGTGCACGCTCCTGACGCCGCTCTTGGCCGCATCCACGGCCGACGAAATCTTTGGCAGCATGCCGCCGGACAGCGTGCCGTCGGCGACCAGTTCGTCAATGAGTTTCGGCGTGAGGCCGGTCAGCAGCTTGCCCTTGCTGTCGAGCACACCCGGCGTGTTGGTCAGGAGCACCAGCTTTTCGGCTTTCAGCACCTCGGCGATCTTGCCCGCCACGAGATCGGCGTTGATGTTGAAGGTCGCACCGTCCTCACCGACGCCGATGGGCGCCACCACCGGAATGAAGCCGCCCGCCTCCAGCGTGTCGATGACGCCGGGGTCGATGGACGAGATCTCGCCGACCTGGCCGATGTCGAGCATGTCGCCGGGTTTGTCCTTGTTCTCGAGCATCATTTTTCTGGCGCGAATGAAGCCGCCGTCCTGACCGGTCAGGCCCACGGCCTTGCCGCCGGCCTGGTTGATCAGCGTGACGATGTCCTTGTTGAGCGCGCCCAGCACCATCTCGACGGCGTCGAGCGTCGCATCGTCGGTGACGCGCATGCCCTGCACGAAGCTGCTTTTGATATCGAGCTTTTTCAGCATTTGCTCGATCTGCGGGCCGCCGCCGTGCACCACCACCGGGTCCATGCCAACGAGTTTGAGCAAGACCACATCGTGGGCGAAGCCGGCCTGCAGCGCAGGATCGGTCATGGCGTTGCCGCCGTACTTGATGACGATGGTCTTGCCGTGAAAGCGGCGGAGGTAAGGCAGCGCCTCGGCGAGTACCTGGGCTTTTATTTCAGGGGTGGTCATGGTCTGCGGCTTGGTTCAAGACGCGACATTGTAACTCCGGTGCCGCGCCAGAGCGGCAAATCGCGGCCGGGAATACCCGGCCGCTTCCACCGCCCCGCGCACCGGGGAAAACCGCGGGAGGTCGGCTCCGGTGCGCGGAGTCAAACCGGCGGCGACAGCCGTCCGGCTTTGACAATTACTGCACGCTGATCTGCCTGGTCGCCGGCGCGGCCTTTTTCGGCAGAACCAGCTCAAGCACGCCGTCAGCGTACTTGGCCTGGGCGGCGGCCTCATCCAGATCCTGGCCGAGGCGGAAGCTGCGCGAATATTTGCCGAAATAACGCTCGCTTCGCACCAGCCGCTGGCCCTCTTTCGATTCCTTTTCGTTGCGCGTCTCGGCGCTGATCGATACCACGTCGCCGTCGACGCTGATGCGAATGTCTTCCTTCTTTACTCCGGGCAGGTCGGCGAGAATCTGGTAAGCGCCGTTCTGCTCGCTGACATCGATCCTGAACTGCCGCGCTTCGGTAGCGGCCCCGGCATCGCGGGAAACCGGCCGAACAACAAAGCCCTTGAACAAATCATCAAAAATATCGCCGATGGGCGAATAGCGGTTCACGTTCACCATGATCATCTCTCCGTATGTGTGGTCGGTAAAAGTCCGTTCAGGCTCGCGCCTACAGCTTCAATATGGGGAAGCGCAACGCGTTTTCAAGAGCCCTTGCGCCGTATTGCAACCGACCGCCCAAGCGGCTAGAGTGGCCGCACCATGCCGGCCTCCGAAAAAAAAGACATCGCACTTGAACTTGAACAGACCCGCCCTTATCTGATGCGATTCGCCGTGCTGCAATTGCGCAACGAGACAGCGGCCGAGGATGCGGTGCAGGAAACCATGCTCGCCGCACTGCAGGGTGCCAGCCGCTTTGCCGGCCAGTCGTCGCTGAAGACCTGGCTCGTCGGCATTCTCAAGCACAAGATCATCGACCACCTGCGCCGCCAGGCAAAAGAGCCGCAGGCCTTTGAAACCACCACCGACGACTTCGACACCCTGTTTGAAGACGACGGCCACTGGACCGAGGCGCCCGCCGACTGGGGTCGCCCGGAGTCCACGCTGGAGCAAAAGGAATTTTTCAAGGTCCTCGACCTGTGCCTCGAAGCGCTGCCGGCCAACACGGCGCGCGTGTTCATGATGCGTGAATGGCTGGGCCTCGATACCGGCGAGATCTGTAAGGAATTGAAAATGACCGCGACCAACTGCTGGGTGGTGCTTTACCGCGCCCGCATGGGGCTGCGCACCTGCCTCGAGAAAAACTGGTTCGGCGCACAAGCCGCCAAACACTGAGAATCAAATTCCATGTCCTTCATGCTCAATTGCAAGCAGGCAACCCGCACGCTGTCCGAGGCCGAGGATCGCAAACTCGGCCTGGGTGAGCGTGTCGGCTTGTGGGCGCACCTGGGCATGTGCTCGGCCTGCAGCAATTTCAGCAAACAGGTGGTACTGCTGCGTAAAGCCATGCAGCAGTATCGCGATCCGCGTGACTGAACCCCCGCCGCGCAGCGCCAGTTCTGCCGGCGACAGCGTCTGCCCGCGATGCAAAACAAGTTTCCGATGTGGCGCCACGGCTGGCCTGGCGAAATGCTGGTGTTTTGATCTGCCGCCGATCAAAGCCACGAGCGCATTCAGCGAATGCCTGTGTCCGGGCTGTCTTGCCGCGCACATCCGGGCTCGGGCACACCCGGCGGTCTGAACCTGTCGCGCCGAACGCGCCAACCGCGGCAAGCTCAGCGCTTTTGCTCGATACCGGTAACGGCTTGCACGCCCATGACGCCGAACAGCGCGACAATCAATTCGTTGGCACCGCGCAGTTTCACCGCCTTGCCCGACTGGTGCAGTTTGCTGAAGGTGTTGAGCAACTGACCCGCGCTGACGAAGTCAACGCGCGGCACCGCCGAAAAATCGATCAGCACCAGACTCGATTCTGCGGCGTAATCGACAATCGCCTTTAGCGTGTTCTCGTTGGCCCCGGTAATTTCGCCGGACAGTCGCAGCGCCTTGTCCGCCTGCGCCTGGAGCGCGACCGGGGCCGGCCCGGGCGCGGCCGCGCGCGCCGGCTCCCATGCCGGCGGGGACAACTCGTAGGTGATGGCAAAGTTGAGCGCCGCCTCTTCGTAGGCGTCGTGCATGCCCGTCATCTGCAAAAGTTCGAGCAGCAGCAGCCAGAACACCTGGTCAACGGCACGATCCCCGCTCGGCGCCGCGGCCGCCAGCAGCGCGATGAGTCGCCCTTCGCCGGAAACGGACGCCGTTTTGCCGGCGCGCCGCAGTGGCTGCAGGCATTCGAGCAGCAGACGGCCGCCTGCGGCGTCGACTGCGCTGAGCCCCGCGAGGTCGAATCGCAGCGCCTGACCGGTGCCGGCGGCCTGCCGTGCGTGTTCGAGCCGCGCGGCGACGCCGGCGTCAAGCGCACCGGCAAGGCTGGTGATGCTGTGGCCGGATTCACCGGGCGGGGCACTGGCAGCGGCGCGCGGCGTGTCGGTCCAGGTGGGGGGCGATTGCTCGAACTTCGCGGCAAAGGTGAGCGCAAGCTCATCGTGCTCCTGTTTCATGCCCAGGTGCTCGTAGAGGTCGAACAACATCAGCCAGATCTGTCGTGCCGGCCTGCTGCTGTCATCTTCGCGCACCGCAGTGCTGAGGGTTTTCAAGGCCGCACTGTCCTGCGCATTGGCAAACAACACCGCCGCCTCTTCGATGACCGCGGCAAGGCCGTCGGTCGCGGCGTTGACCTCGATGCTCATGACCGAGTCAGGCGGCGCCGGTCTGCGGCTTGCCGGGGCCGACGCGGCAGGCGCGGCAGGCGCGGCAGGTAAGGGTTTCGCGGCCACCGGGGCGGGCTTGGCCGCGGGCGCAGGTGCGGCCGCAGGTTTGGCAGCGGCGGGCGCCGGCGCTGCGGCAGGGGCGGGCTTCAACGGCGCCGCCGCCGGCGGTGCCGCTTTGGCGACAGGCACGGTCGCTTTGGGGGCCGTCGCCTTGGGCACCGTCGCGGTGGGCTTCGTCGCTTCGGGCGGCGGGGCGGCCGGGCCGGCCGGGCCGGCCGGCTTGGGCCGTGCCTGGGACGATGCGCTCGCCGCTGTCGGTGCCACTACTGTCGCAGCGGCCGTGGCCTTTGGCGCGACCGGCAGCGCAGGCGCCTCTGCCACATCCTCTGCGACATCCATGGGCAGTGGAACAAAACTGGTGAAATCGAGCGAGAGGTCGTCATCGTTCTCGAGCGCCGCGATCGGTGACGGGGCCGTTGCTGTGGCGGCAGCCGGCACGGCAACGCCGGCCCCGGACGCAGGCCCGGGCACCGCTTCAGTTTTTCTGGTTTCCGGCTTTTTTGAAGGCGGATCTTCCTTCTTGCCGAACAGGGAAAAGGCCACGACTTGCCTTCATTTTGCTTGATTTTGCGACAGGGGAAACGCGTTCTGTTCGGCTTGATTATTCCACACCCGCTCGCGCCAAATCAATCGAATTCCCGCTGTTTTCTCCCCCCTATCCGCAACCGGTTCGCGGGCGTCGATCGCACCAGCGATGGGCCCGGCATTGCGCCGCCGGACCCATCGCAGCCACGATCGACAGCCGGCCTAGAACAAGCCGCGCAAGCCGGCCAGCACACCCCGCCCGGGCATCGGCGCAACATCCTTTACGAACGACACGTGGTTACGCGCCTCCTGATTGAACAGATTGTTGGCGCGGGCAAAGGCCTCCCAGTTCACACCCGCCGACTTGAAGCGATAGCCGAGGCTGGCGTTGGCGAGCGTATAGGCATCGGTCTGCCGTTCGATGGCGCTGACACGGTTTTGCCGCGCGGCGTGCTCAAGGTCCAGCCCGGCGCTCCATGCATTGAACCGGTACTCGAGGCCGACACCAAGGCGCAGGGGCGCGATGCGCGGCAGCGGCTGTCCGCTGTCCTTGTTGGTTGCCTGCACATAATCGGCCTTGAGCTTGAGGTCGAGCTCTCCACCCTTGTCCATGATGCGAAAGCGTCCCTGCGCCTCGACCCCGCGAAACTCCGCCGAAACGGCACGAAACACCGACTCGGGCAGGATCCTCGACGCGTCGCCGTTGTTGGTGGACACCTGGGACGTGCCGTCGCCGGCATCCGACATGTCGTCCCCTGCGGCGCTGCTGTAACCGGCCGCATCGCGGGTAACGCCGCTGTCGGCGAGGGTAATAAAGTTCTTGAAGCGGTTGTAGAACACACCGACCGATGCGGAATGCGGGCCCGAACGCATGCGCAGCGCGATATCGAATGCCTTCGAGCGCTCGGTGTCGAATCCGCTGTTGCCGACCTCGAAGCGTCCGGTGGCGATGTGCGGGCCGTTTGCAAACAACTCCGCATAGGTCGGTGCGCGTTCGGTGTAGGCGGTGTTGGCGGCGAGAGAAAATACCTTGCTCAAGCTATAGACCGCGCCAAAACTGAATGCCTTGGGAGAGAAGCCGCGGGACTGCGCGGCGCCAAAGCGCGGCGTGCCGGCCAGCGCCGACAATGACGCTGCCGGCACATTGGCCCCGCCGCCGGCCGACTTGACCGAGTTCCTGTCGATGCGCGCCCCGGCGTTGAGCTTCCAGTCGCCGAGCGGCAGCTCTTCATAGACGAACAGGCCCTTGGCATCGGTATTGGTCGCCGGCACAAAACCCTCGTCACCGAGCGCGGAAAATGCATTGTTGTTGAACTGCATGCCGACCATGCCGCGAAAGACGCCAATCTGCGCGTGCTTCAGTTCAATGCGCGACTCATAGCCGCGATTCCTGAAAACGGTGCCGACCACGCCGGCGTCGATCTCGCGGTGCTCATAGCCGGTGCGGCCATATTTGAACTTCACCCCCTCGATGAACCCGCCGACATCACGCAACTCGCCGGCAAGATCCCAGCGCGCGCTTTTCATGTCCACGCGCACCGCCGGTTCGATCGGCGAGCCGTAGTTGGAGTTGAACGCCGAGTAGGCAAGGCCGGCATAGCCCTTGTCCCAGGTCAGTGAGCCGCCGAGGGCGCCGCCATCCGAGCTCATCCTGCTGTTGGGAATGACGTTCCTCGGCTGTGCCGTGCCTGCCGCATCGGCGGCGCGCTGGCGCGCAGAACGGGCAAAGCCGGGAATGGTGAGATCGTCGCTCCTGCGGCCGTAGGCATCGACGTGCACGGCAAAGCGGCCGTTGCCGGCCTCGACCTTGACCGCGCCGCTTTTTTCATTGTCGGGCCCGCCAAAGCGCGGCTCGATCGCGCCGGTGACGCCCGTCACCGGCTCTTGCGGCACGCGGTTGTCGATGACGTTGACGACGCCGCCCACGGCATTGCCGCCGTAGAGCAAGGCCGCCGGTCCGCGCACCACTTCAATACGATCGGCAATCAACGGATCGACCGCAACCGCATGGTCATAGGACAGCGCCGAGGCATCGAGCATGCCGACGCCGTTTTGCAGAATGCGCACGCGGTCGCTGTCAAGGCCGCGAATGACCGGGCGGCTCGCGCCCGGACCAAACGCACTGCCGGCGAGTCCGGGTTCGCCCGACAGGGTCTCGCCCAGCGTGCTGGCGCGCCTGAGCACCAGACCTTGTCCTTGCAGCACGGACGCAGGGGCCGCAAGGTCGAACAGGCTGCTTGAACCCAGCGGGTTGGCGGTGACCGTGACGGCAACATCATCGGCTTTCGGTTCAATGCTCCTTTGCTGCGCCTGTACCGCAGCGGGGATGCCGAGCGCGCAGGCCACAGCTATCGACATTCTTCGTACTTTTAACATGTGTTCTCCCAAACGTGTTCTCCCAAATACCGGCCCTGGCGCAGGCGCGCAAAGACCGGGGGCAAGCCCGTCGCAGTGTGCGAAACGGGACCTAATGCGGCAAATCAGGAGAGTGCGGGAGGGGCGCGCGCATCAAAAGCGAGGCGCGGCGCAAAGGCCGGGGGAAGGGTAAAAAATGCGAGCGACGCAATATCCTCGCAACGCCCCATGACGAGGGGCGCGACACCAGGCAGGGCGCTGTCGATGGCATGAAAGGCAAGACAGTGCTCGGCCGGATGACCCGACGAAGGCGCACCGCGACCGGGGTCTTCTCCGACAGTGTCGGCGAGCGCCGCCATTGCGGCGTTGCCATCGACCTGGCCGAGGGCATGACCCAGTGCATGCCCCAGCGCGTGCAGCTGCGCCGCCTGCTGCGAGAACAGCAGCACGAGGACCAGCAGCAGTTGGCGCATCAGCCGTGTCATGACGATCGGTTCAGGTCGGTTCAACTCGGTTCAGGTCGATTAAATCAGCCCGTTGGCGTCGGTTCGAAAACTCAGACGGCCTCGGCCAGGCATTGCTCCAGGCCCTTGACAAACAGGTCCTCGGGCAGGTTGCGGCCGATAAAGACCATCTTGCTCTCGCGCTTTTCGTCGGCACCCCAGGGCTTGCCCATGTCGCCGCCCATCAGCATGTGCACGCCCTGGAAGACCACGCGGTTCTGGTTGTTGGCCATCGACAGCACGCCCTTGTAGCGCAGCATGTCGTTGCCGTACACCTGCACCAGGCCGGACAAAAATTCTTCAAGCTTGAGGCCGTCGAACGGGCGCTCGGAGCGGAACACGAAGGAGCGCACATGCTCGTCGTGCTCGTGGTGGTCTTCTTCGAGGAACTCGGGTTCGATCTCGAGGATGGCGTTGAGGTTGAAGCCGCGAATGTCGAGAATGTCCTTCAACGGTGTTTCACCGAAGTGCACCTTGCGGATGGGCGCGCGCGGATTCATCTTGAGCAGGCGCAGGCGCAGCTTCTCCTCGTCGCCCTCGGCGACGAGGTCGGTCTTGGACATCAGGATGCGGTCGGCGAAGCCGACCTGCTCCTGCGCCTCGCGAAAATCATCAAGCTGCTTATTGGCGTGCTTGGCGTCGACCACGGTAATGATCGAATCAAGGAGGTAGTAGTTGCCGATGTCCTCGTCCATGAAAAAAGTCTGCGCCACCGGGCCCGGATCGGCCATGCCGGTGGTCTCGATGATCACACGCTCGAAGTTGAGCTTGCCGGCGACGCGCTTGTCCCTGAGCTCGTTGAGGATGCGCGAGAGGTCGCCGCGCACGGTGCAGCAGATGCAGCCGTTGTTCATCTCGATGATCTGCTCGTCGCGGTTTTGCACCAGGATCTCGTTGTCGATGCCGGCCTCGCCGAATTCGTTTTCGATGACCGCCACCTTGTGGCCGTGCTCTTCCTGCAAAATGCGGTTGAGCAGCGTGGTCTTGCCGCTGCCGAGAAAGCCGGTGAGTATGGTGACCGGTACCATTTGCTGCTGATCCATGTGCAACTCCGTTTGTTCAGTCGATTTTAAAATTCATCTGCGCTCAGACACACTCAGACACACTCGGCGCAACGTCCCTGTACCGTCATCTCGATCCGTTCGCTGCGATAACCGCTGGGCAGACGCGGCAAACGCACCCCGGGCCGCGCCAGTTGCTCCAGGCACAACACCTTGCCGCACTGGTTGCACTGGAAGTGCGCGTGGTCGCCGTGCTCGGCATTGGCGATCGAGTAGCGCCACACCCGGTCGGCGCCGGCGATGCGATGGGCGAGGCCCTTCTCCACCAACCAGTCGAGCACGCGATACAGCGTGACGCGATCCACTGCGCCCTGCCGCGACATCGACAGTTCGACGTCGGTGTGCGACAACGCGCGCCCCGCCGCGATCAGCACGCCGAGCGCGCTGATCCTCGCCGCGGTGACGCGGCCGCCGGAGGCCTCTACTGCGGCGCGCGCCTTCTCCATTGTCTTGGCATCGAGCATCGGCGCATTGTAGCGACAAGGCGCGACTGATGCAACACTGTTGCATTTACACCGCCACGCCGCGCTGTCACCACAAAAATATGTAAGGTTTGAACGGACTGCGGCGACTACAGTGCAATCGCCTGCAGGCAGATGCGGGCAGATCTGTAAACAATCACTCTGGAGAAAAAGCATGGCCGAACGCTATCTCGGACTGCCGCATGGACGCCGGGACTTTCTGACACGCGCGCTGGCGCTGGGTGCGGCCGGCGGGCTTGGCAGCCTGCTGCTGCTGCCGGGCGGGGCATACGCCGGCACCATCAACAAGATCGAGGGCGAGGTGCGCGTCAACGGCCGCCTCGCCAACGCCAGCACCCAGGTGTTCGGCTCCGACTCGATCACCACCGGCGCCAACAGCAGCGTGTCCTTTCTGATCGGCGGCGACGCTTTTTTCCTGCGCGCCAACAGCCGCCTCGAAATGACCAGTCAGGGCACGTCGGGCACCCTCATATCGGCGCTGCGCCTGGTGTCGGGCGCGCTCGGTGCGGCGTTTTACCGCGGCCGCGACCGGCGCATCATCGCGCCCAACGTCTCCGCCGGCATTCGCGGCACCGGCGTCTATGTCGAGGTCCTGGCCGATTCTACGTACTTTTGCACCTGTTACGGCGCGGTTGACCTGACGGCGACGCAGGGTGCAAGCGAGGGCATGAAAGAGCGCGTGCTGGAGGTCACCGCCAACCACCAGGCCCGAAGCATAGGCGGCGCACAAGCGGGCATGCGCATCGCCGACGCACCCCTCATCAACCACAGCAATGCTGAAATGATTGCACTTGAGGCGCTGGCCGGCCGCCCCGACCCCTTTCAGCGACGCTAGTGCATCGCCTGAAAAGCCGCGCCAGACGGGGCTTTTCAGGCGATCGTTAAATTCAGGCGCGGCGCAGCAGCAGGCCCTTGAGGTATTCGCCCTCGGGAAATTCAATGCGCACCGGATGGTCGGGAGCGGCATGAAAGCGCTCGAGAATATTCGCCGACACGCCGGCGTCGGCCGCCGCGCCGGCGACGATTTTCTGGAACAAGTCGGCCGAGATGCCACCCGAACAAGAAAAGGTCGCCAGCAGCCCACCGGGTCGCAACAACCGCAACGCATTGAGGTTGATGTCCTTGTAGCCGCGCGAGGCTTTTTCGGCGAACGAGGCGGTCGGTGCAAATTTGGGCGGATCGAGCACGATCAGGTCGAACTGGCGTTTTTGTTCACGCAGGTCGCGCAAGGCCTTGAACACGTCGGCCTCCAGCCACTTTGCACGCGCCGCATCAAGCTTGTTGCGCGCAAGATTGTCTGCGGCCAGTGCCAGCGCCGGGCCGGAGCTGTCTATGGACAGCGCCGAGCGCGCGCCGCCGGCGAGCGCGGCGATGGAAAAACCGCCGGTATAGCAAAAACAGTTGAGCACATCGCGGTCGCGCGCCAGTTGGCCGATGCGCTGGCGGCTGTCGCGCTGGTCAAGATAAAACCCGGTCTTGTGGCCGCCGGCGATATCGACGCCATAGCGCAGGCCGTGCTCGGTCATTTCCAGCGGCCCTTGCGGTGCGTCGCCGATCAAGGGCCCGCTCTGCGAGGGCAGGCCTTCGAGCTCGCGCACATCGGCGTCGGAGCGCTCGTACACGCTGGTGCAGGCGCTTTCCTCGCACAACAGCGTGGCCAGCACATCACGCCAGCGCTCGGCACCGGTGGACAGGAACTGCGCCACCAGCGTCCCGCCGTAACGGTCCACCACCAGCCCGGGCAGGCCGTCGCTTTCGCCGTGCACCAGGCGCAGCCCGGTCGAGGCGCGCGCCGGCACCAGCTCGCGGCGCAAGGCGAGGGCCGCGCGCAGGCGGCGGCGGAAAAACGCCTCGTCAATGTCCTCGGCGGCGTCAAAACTCCAGATGCGGGCGCGAATCTGCGACTGCGGGCTGAATGCGGCGCGCGCGCGCAGCTCGCCGCCGGCGTCGCGCACCTCGACCGTGTCACCGGCCTGCGGATTGCCCGAGGCATGGTCGATGGCGCCGGAAAATATCCACGGATGGCGGCGCGCGAGCAGCTTTTCGCGGCCGGGCTTGAGGACGATGCGTGGCGTGGATTTCATGGCGGCAGCGCGAGCGCTGGGTTTGAATTGTTGATATAAAGCGGGCTGAACATTGTAACTCTGGTAACGCTGCCATCGAGATACTCAGAGCCGCTAATAAAATGCGATGTTGTCATCCCGAGTGCAACGAGGTATCTGCTTTTTCTGAGCGACAAGCAGATTCCCCGGTCTTCGCCCGCGGAATGACAGCTCGGCCGAAAAGAGTCTTTTGAAGACATGAAAAAAACGCGCGTCGCCCTGATCGGCCTTGGCATGGCCGTGACCCCGCATGCCAAAAGCCTGGTCGATTTGTCCGACCGGCTGGAGGTGGTGCATGCCTTCAGTCCGTCGGCGGCGCGGCGGCGCGCCTTTGGCGAGAAGTTTTCGTTTCCGCTGTGCGCGCGCTTCGAGGACATTCTCGAGGACGGCAGCGTCGAGGCGGCGCTGGTGCTGACCCCACCCAACACCCACTTCGAGGTCGCCTCGCGCCTCGCCGCGGCGGGCAAGCATGTGATGCTGGAAAAGCCGGTCGAAGTGACCACCGCGCGCGCCCTCGAACTGGTCGAGGCCTTCGAGCGCGCCGGACGTACGCTGGCGGTGGTGTTACAGCACCGCTTTCGCCCCGGCTCGCTGCGCCTGGCGCAAATCATCGCTGCGGGCGAACTCGGCGAGCTCGCCGCCGCCAGCGTCAGCGTGCCCTGGTGGCGGCCGCAGACCTATTACGACGAGCCCGGACGCGGCACGCTGGCGCGTGACGGCGGCGGCGTGCTGATGACGCAGGCCATACACACCCTCGACCTCTTCCTCTCGCTCACGGGCCCCGTGGCGCGGGTCAGCGCGCTCGGCGGCACCAGCCGCATGCACCGCATGCAGACCGAAGATGCCGTGGGCGCCGGCCTTGAGTTCGCCAACGGCGCCTTCGGTGCGCTATGGGCCACCACCGCCGGCTATCCGGGCTTTGCCGAGCGCATCGAACTGATGGGCACGCGCGGCACCGCGCTGTTGTCGGCGGGCAGGCTGGACATCAGTTGGCAGGACGGCAGGCGCGAGACGCTCGGCGAGGAAGGCGCCGGCGGCGGCGGCGCCGACCCGATGGATTTTCCCAATGACGCACACCGCGGCGTGCTGGCTGATTTTCTTGACGCCGTCCAAACCGGTCGCGCGCCGCGCGCCGGCGGCCGCGAGGCGCTGAAGGTGCAGCGCTTTATCGATGCGCTGCTCGAGAGCGCAAGCCGGGGCGAGGCGGTGCATCCTGCACACTGATCACCCTCAAACACCCAGGTCATTCCGAGTGCAGCGAGGAATCGGCTGTGTTCACGCGCAAAAAGCAGATTCCTCGCTGCGCTCGGAATGACAAATATCAAATCATTGCCACAAATCGACCTGCTCGCCTTTTTCGCGCATGACTTCGGCGCGGTCGCGAATAAAGCGCTGGAAGTTGGGCTGGGTGCGGTAAGCGCCGCTGACAACATAGTCAAGGCTGGCGGCGAGGTGGAAGGGCCGGACATAGGCCTCGACGCGAAACACCTCTTTGCCACCCGCCTCAAAAAACACCATTGACGGACTGTAAGCCACGCCCAGGCTGCGCGCCCATTCGGCGGCGGTGGTGGCTTTGCCCTGCGGCGTCTGCACCGCGGCGCGTCCGAACAGCGGCAGGCGCACGATGTCGAAGCGGCCGAGCAGGCCTTTGACGCGCGGATCGGTGAAGCCTTTGCTGTGCATTTCGTCGCAATTGGCGCAACTGTCGTGCTCGAACAGCACGGCCAGCGGCTTCGCGCCGGCTGCGCGCAGCAGCCGGTAGGGCGGCTTGATGAAAAACGGCTGCGCTCCGAGCCCCGGCTTCGCCGGCTCGGCCGCTGCGGCGCGCAAGGCTTCTGCCAGCGGCGGCCGCTGCGCCGATGCATCGCTCACCCAGTCGAGTGCGGCGCGAAAGCGGTTGGGCGGGTAATAGCCGTTCAGGCGCATCAGCACCGTGCCGCGCTCGTCCAGAAACAGCAGCGTCGGCGTGAACTGCACCTTCAGTTCGGCGGCGAAGGCTTTTTCGGAGCGCAGCTTCCCGTCTGTCCAGATGAGCTCGCGGTCGCCGTAGATATTAAGCGCGATGGCCTCGAAATGCCTGCGCGTCTTGTCGGTGATGTCCTTGCGGCTGAAGTTGTTCTGCATCAGTTCGGTACAGTAGGGGCAGCCGTCCTGGCCGAAATACAGCATCAGGCGTTTGCCCTTGCCCGCGGCCTCGCGCAAGTCGTCGCGAAAATCCAGAAAGCTGTCGTTGAACCAGGCCGGAATGTCGATGGGCTGCGGCGGCGCCGGCTGGGCCGATCGAGCCGATTGGGCCCCTGCGGCAAATGCGGCGAGGCACAACAGCAACCCCGCGGCGACGTGTACGGCGCGCACGGCTAGACGAGGCCGGTGAGCCCGATCAGCGCGCCGGCGGCGATCAGCCACAGCGGGTTGATGCGGGTTTTCATGATGACGAGGACCGTGACGGCGGTGAGCACATAGGCCGCCAGTGTGTCATCGGCTGCGTGCGTCAGCAAATACCCCGAGGACAGCATCAGGCCGACGGTGAGCGGCGCCACACCCAGTTGCACCGTGGCACGCCAGCGTGCGTCGCGAAAGCGGTCCCAGGCGCCGGCAACAACGCAGGTAAGTATGCTCGAGGGGACCAGCAACGCCAGTGTCGCCGTCAGCGCACCGGCAAGCCCCGCCACCTTCCAGCCGATCAGGCACACCACCAGAATATTAGGGCCGGGCGAGGCCTGTGCAATGGCATACAGGTCGGCAAACTGCGAGGCGCTCATCCAGCCGTGCACCTCGACGACGTTGCGCTGTATTTCGGGCAGCACCGTCGGCGCGCCGCCCACAGCCAGCAGCGACAGGCCGGCAAAATCGAGCGCAAGCTGCGACAGCACCTCGGTCATGCGGCCTCCCCGCGCCGCCACCACCATGCCAGTGCAACACCGGCCGGTGCCAGCAGCAGCAACACCGCCAAGAGCGGCAGGCGCAGCAAGGCGACGGCGGAGAACGCGACGATGGCAACCACGCACAACACATTGCGGATACGCGCCACCAGCGCCATCCTGAGGCCCATCGCCAGCATCATGCCGGCGGCCACCGCCCCGATGCCGCGCAACACCGATTGCACCAGCGGCAGTTCACCGTAACTGGTGTAGAGCACACCGAGACAGAGCACGATCACAAACGGCGCGACCATCAGCCCGGCGAAGGCGGCGAGCGCGCCGCGCACACCGTGAAAGCGCAGTCCGAGCACCATCGCCAGGTTGACGGTATTGGGGCCGGGCATGAACTGGCATAGCGACATCACATCGACGAACTCGGCTTCGCCCAGCCAGCGCCGCTCCTCGACCGCCACCCGCCGCACCCAGTACAGCACGCCGCCAAAACCGCACAGCGCAACGCGCAGGAACCCGGTGAACAATTCCCGTTCTGTGGGCGTGACCGTCTCGTTGGTGATGACGGCGACAGATACAGGTACGGGGCGCGTCATTTTCTTTTTTTCGCCCGCGGATGCGCTGCGTCGTAGGCCTTGGCGAGGGACTGGAAGTCGAGGTGCGTGTATACCTGCGTCGTCGAGATGCTGGCGTGGCCGAGCATCTCCTGCACCGCGCGCAGGTCGCCCGAGGACTGCAGCACATGGGTGGCAAAGGAGTGGCGCAGCATGTGCGGATGCACATGCTGCGGCAGACCGGCGCGCTTTGCCCACGCCGACAGGCGCTGGCCGACCACAGCGGGGTTGATGCGCCGGCCGCGCGCGCCGACGAACAAGGCGGTTTCGTCCGCGGCCGCCAGTTGCGCGCGCACCTGCAGCCAGGCGGCGATGGCGCTGCAGGCCTTGGCACCGACCGGAACAGTGCGCGTCTTGGAGCCCTTGCCGGTGACAGTGGCCTCGGCTTCGCGCAGCATCAGCCGGCCCTCGTTCAGATCGATGCCGACCAGCTCGGCCAGACGCAGTCCGGACGAATAGAACAACTCGAACATCGCCTTGTCGCGGATCTCTTCGGTGCCTTCGGCTCTGGCATCGAGCAGTTGTGCGGCGAAGTCGGGCGACAAGGCCTTGGGCAGCGCCTTGGGGCTTTTCGGTGCGCGCAGGCCGGTGCACGGATTGGCGGCATAAGCGTGATGGCGCACCAGCCAGTTGAAAAAGCCACGCCAGGCCGACAACATGCGCGCGATGCTGCGCCCGGACAGGCCGCCGGCATGCAACTGCGACACGGCGCGGCGTATGTGCTGCGGCTGCATTGCCGCGAGTTCGACGCCCGGATTGATCGCCAGCAACCGGCGCACACTGTGCTCGTAGCTGACGACGGTGGTGGGACTCAGGCGGCGCTGATGGGCGATCTGCTCGATAAAACCGCCGAGCAGGGCAAGGCGCGCGTCGGCGCTCAACGCCCGGTGCTCACGGCGCGGCGTTCACCGGCTCAGGCACCGGCCGCACTCAAACGAAACGCGACAGCGCCGCGCTCGCAAGATCGCCCAGGCGCTTGAGGTAGAGCCGGCCCATGTCGTGATGAAAGCGTTGCGGGTCCTCGCTGGCGAGAACCAGCACGCCAAAGCATTCGCCTTCGGTGAGCGCAATCAGCGAGGTCGAGCGGATATGCGCGGCGCTGTCGCCAAACCAGGACACCACCTCGTCGTTGTAGCTGGGGCCGCAGTAGGGCTGCTCCAGCGCGCCGACAAAGCTGCGCAACTCCTCGCCTGCGGGGCCGTACTCGGGGCTCTCACCCTGTCCGCGCCAGAAACGCAGCGCCACATGCGGCACGGCGAAATCCTCGCGCAGGTTGTATTGCAGCGCGCCGACCTGCGAGGGCAGGCCGGAGGCCGAAACCATGGCGAGGCACAGCCGGTGCATTTTTTCGCCGATGTCCATGTTTTCTTCGCCGAACTGGATCAGTTCGGCCAGCTTGGCCTCCATCGCCTTGTTCTTGTCGCGCAGCGTCATCAACTGCCGGTCGGAGAGGGCGATGGCATGGCCGCCGTGCGGATGCGCAAGGGAAACACCCGCCAGCAAATCGGCGTAATCCTCGAAAAACTCCGGATTGTCCTTCAGGTATTGCGCGACATCATCGGCATTCATGCGTGGTTTGTTCCTGTTTGCGTTAAAAGTATGTAAACGGAAAAGCCCGGACCACGGAGTACACAGAGGACACAGTGAACACAGAGGACAAAGCGAAAAATATGTCTTGTCCGGGCTTTTGGTTGCTCCGTTTTCTCGATGTTCTCCGTGCTCTCCGTGTTCTCTGTGGTGCCCGCTTTTTGTTCTAGTCAATCATTCCATCGGAAAAATAATCTTGAATGCGACGTTCTAGCCAATGTCGAACTCGCCCTCGAATACCGTCACCGCCGGGCCGGTCATGAACACGGCACTGCCCGCATTGTCCGCGCCTTGCCAGCGTATCGTCAATTCGCCGCCTTGCGTTGCCACCCGCACCGGCGAATCGAGCAGGCCGCGGCGTATGCCGGCCACCACCGCAGCGCAGGCGCCGGTGCCGCAGGCGAGGGTCTCGCCGGCGCCGCGCTCGAACACGCGCAGGCCGATGTGGTGGCGGTCGATGACCTGCATGTAGCCGGCATTCACGCGCTGCGGGAAACGCACATGGCGCTCGATCAGCGGCCCTTCTGTCAGCACCGGCGCGGCCTCGATATCATCGACCACCTGCACCGCATGCGGGTTACCCATCGAGATGGCGCTCACCTGCAGCGTGCGCCGGTCAACGTCAAGGGCGTGCACGATGGCCGCGGCCTCGGCGACAAACGGAATCAGCGCCGGCTCGAAAATCGGCGCACCCATGTTCACCGTCACCTGGCCGTCGGCTTCGAGCCGCGGCGTGATCAGGCCGGACAGGGTTTCGACGCGGATTTCATCCCTTGCGCTCAAACCGTGATCGCGTACAAAGCGCGCAAAGCAGCGCGCGCCGTTGCCGCACTGCTCGACTTCGCCGCCGTCGGCGTTCCAGATGCGGTAACGAAAATCGGCCGCCGTCGAGCCGGGCTTCTCGACCAGCAGAATCTGGTCGCAGCCGATGCCAAAATGCCGGTCGGCGATTTTTTTCGCCAGCGCCGGGGTCAGTGCCACCGCCTGGTTGACGCCGTCGAACACGACGAAGTCATTGCCCACGCCCTGCATCTTGGTGAATTTGAGTTTCATGCCGGATCACCCAGGCCGAGGCGCTTGTAATCGCGCAGGATGCAGCGCTCCATCACCACCTGCATGCCGGCGTCGTGCGCCTTTTGCGCCGCCTCGTCGTTGATGCAGCCTTCCTGCATCCAGATTTTCTTCAGGCCAAGGCTGATGCAGGCATCGACCACCGGCATCACCTCGGCGCCGTTGCGAAACACGTTGACGAGGTCGATGCCGCCGGGCACCTGCGACAAGCCGGCGTAGGCGGTTTCACCCAGGCCCTCGCTGATGCCGGGGCGCACGGGAATGATGCGAAAGCCGCGCAACTGCATGCCGCGCGCGATGGCGTGGCTCGCGCGCTGCGGCTTGGGCGAATAGCCGACCACGGCGATGGTCTTTACACCCTCGAACATGGCGCGCAGGCGGTCATCGTCGGCAGAAGAAAAATTCATGCGCTCATTGTAAAACGCGCTGCAAGGAACGCGTGACAATAAATGCGGCGACCCTTCAATTCGACCACCCTGCGCCCGGCCTGCGCCCTCATCCCCGGCCCTTACCCATCCGGGTACCGAGGTCTGCCGGGGGGGAAAGGGAGGCGCGCCCTAGTACCACTTCGCCTCGCCGGCGGGGCGCGTCTTGAAACGCTTGTGCGTCCAGAAATACTGCGCCGGCATAGCGCGCGCACAGGTCTCGATAAACGCGTTCATGCGCAGCGTGTCGGCCTCGATGTCATCGCCGGGGTAATCCTCCCAGGCCGGGTGGCAGGTGATTTCGTAGCCGGCGCCGCCCTCGAGCATGCGCGTGACACAGGGCACGATGCGCGCGCCCGAAATGCGCGCGAGGCGCGTCATGCCGGTGACGGTGGCCGCCGGCACACCGAAAAACGGCAGGAATATCGCGTCGCGCGGGCCGTAGTCCTGGTCGGGCAGGTAGTAAAACGGCCGCCCCTCCTTGAGTGCGGCCAGCGCCGGACGCACGCCCTGCTGGCGTGAGAACAGGCGTTGCCGGCCAAAGCGCGTGCGGCCGTCGAACAGGCGGCGGTTGAAGGCCGGGCTTTTCTGGTTGGCGTAGATGCTGGCCATGTCGAGCTCGCAACTGAGGCGCGTCCAGCCGGCATCAAGCGACACGAAATGCGGCGCCAGCAGGATCAGCGGCCGGCCCAGTTCGCGCTCGAGGTGCTCGCGTCCGCGCACGCGCACGAGGCGCGCGATGCGCTCGCGCGAGGACCACCACAACAGGCCGCGCTCGAGCACGCTGCGGCCGAGCACAAGAAAATGCCCTTTTGCCAGGGCAATGATTGCATCCTCGTCAAGTTCGGGAAAACAGCGCGACAGATTGCGCAGGCAGACGTCGCGGCGCTCACGCGCCAGCCGGTATAGCAGCATGCCAAAGGCTTCGCCGATGCGCGACAACAGCGCGAGCGGCAAGAAGTGCAGCAGCCACAGCACGGCAATGGACAGGCGCGCCAGCATCAATTACCGCGGCGACTGTGGCGGAACGGCATCCGAGGCATCGGCATGCGTTTTCTGCGGCGTCGCGCCCGCCGGCACCTTGTAGCGGTTATAGCCCCAGTAATACTGCGCCGGGCAGCGCCGCACCAGGCCCTCGATGGCGCGGTTGAGATGGCGTGCCGGCCGCTCGCCGGGCAGCGTTTCGGGCATGGCGGCAAGATGCAGGGCATAGCCGCGTCCGCCGGACAGGCGCTCGGCAAAGGCGAGGATCAGCGTCGCGCCGCTCGCCCGCTGCAAGCGCTCGACAAGCGTCATGGTATAGGCCGGCCGGCCGAAAAATTCCGTCCATTCGCCCTGGCCGACACCCGGCGCCTGGTCGGGCAATATGCCCACCGCATGGCCATTCTTCAGCGCGCGCAACATCGCGCGCACGCCGGACAGGTCGGGGGCGGCGACGCGCAAGCCGGCACGGTCGCGCCCCGCCCGCATCGCCGCTTCGATGATTTTTTTCTTCGGCGGCGTATAGAGCACGGTCAGCGGCGCCGCAGGGTCGGTATTTCTGGCGTAGTACTGCGCCGTAATCTCGAAGCAGCCAAGATGCGGCGTCAGGAACAGGATGCCCTTGCCGTGCGCGCGCGCCGCCTCGACCAGGTCCCAGCCGGCGACCTCGTGCACCAGGCCCGCGACCGCGGCATGCGAACGCAACCACAGCGCCGGCAGCTCCAGCACGCCGCGGCCGGCGGCCGCTATGGCGGCGTGGCGAAGGGCCGGGTCGGTGTAGCCGGCCTGCGCCAGATTGGCCCTGAGATGGCGGCGATAGCGTGGCGAGGCGGCATAAATCACCCAGCCGAGTACGGCGCCCAGCGCATGCAGCAGCGGCATTGGCAGGGCGGCCGCGAGCCGCAGCAAAAAAGGCATGGGAAAAGTGGGCAGAGTGGGATCGTGCAGGGTTGGGGTGGGCAGGACGGCCGTGTTAAAATAGCGCTCTTTTAAATTGCAGGGACACGCCGAGCATGAGCAGCTTCCTCTTCACATCAGAGTCGGTATCCGAAGGCCATCCGGACAAAGTCGCCGACCAGATATCCGACGCCGTCCTCGACGCTATTCTAGCGCAGGACCCGCGCTCCCGAGTCGCCGCAGAGACTTTGGTCAAGGACAATCTCGTGGTACTGGCCGGCGAAATCACCACCGGTGCCAAGGTTGACTACCAGCATCTTGCGCGCAAGACCATCAAGCGCATCGGCTATACCGATCCGGCCATCGGCTTCGATTTCTCGACCTGTACCGTCGTCGTCGCCTACGGCGAGCAGTCGCAGGACATCGCCCAGGGCGTGGACGAAGGCAAGGGACTCAACCTCGACCAGGGTGCCGGCGACCAGGGCCTGATGTTCGGCTACGCCTGCGACGAGACGGCGCAATTCATGCCCGCCGCCATCCATTTGTCGCACCGCCTCGTTGAGCGCCAGTCGGAGTTGCGCCGCGACGGCCGCCTGCCCTGGCTGCGCCCCGATGCCAAATCGCAGGTGACGATCAAGTATGTCGATGGCAGGCCCGATTCCATCGACACCGTGGTGCTCTCGACGCAGCACCAGCCCGGCGTGACGCACAAGCAGATCGAAGAAGCGGTGATCGAGCAGATCATCAAGCCGGTGCTGCCCAAGGAACTGGTCAAAGGCGCGATCAAGTACCTCGTCAACCCGACCGGCGCCTTTGAAATCGGCGGGCCCAAGGGCGACTGCGGCCTCACCGGCCGCAAGATCATCGTCGACACCTACGGCGGTTCGGCCCCGCACGGCGGTGGCGCGTTTTCGGGCAAGGATCCGTCCAAGGTTGACCGCTCGGCCGCCTATGCCGCGCGCTATGTCGCCAAGAACGTCGTCGCCGCCGGCCTCGCCACGCGCTGCCAGATCCAGGTCTCCTACGCCATCGGTGTCGCCCAGCCTACCAGCGTGATGGTCACGACCTTCGGCACCGGCAAGATCTCCGACGAAAAACTGTCCGAGCTGGTCTCCAGGCACTTCGACCTGCGCCCGAAGGGCATCATCCAGATGCTCGACCTGCTGCGCCCCATTTACGAAAAAACCGCCGCTTACGGCCACTTCGGCCGCGACGAACCCGAGTTCACGTGGGAAGCCACCGACAAGGCCAAGGCGCTTGCCGCCGATGCCGGCATCAAGGCGACCGCGATGGCCTGATCAGGCATTAAGTCAAACAAAAAAGCCGGCTGAATGCCGGCTTTTTTATTGCAGCATCGGCTGAGAACACGCCCGAAGGGCTTGTTGCGGCGGCGGCTAAGGTGAGCAAAGCGAACGTCAAGCGCGAAGCGCGGCCGGGGCCAGCAGCCCCGCTAGGCGGGCGTTTCCAGCCATTGATAGGCGGATAGCATTGAAAAATGGCATGTCATTCCGAGGTCGCAGGCCGAGGAATCTACTGTTGGTCTCATTCAAAAGCAGATTCCTCGCGGCGCTCGGAATGACAATTCAGCGCTGGACGCCCATAGCGGTGGTGGCTCTATTTGCCAAGCGCCGCCGCAGCCTCGGCAAACAAGCTCACCGGCATCGCGCAGATACCCCGCCCGAGCAGGCCGCGGCCGTCGGCCGAGACCATGCCGGTTGAAAGCAGCGGCGATTTTCCGGTGGCGGCGACGGCCGCCGCGTCGAGCGCTATCGGCACACCCAGCAGCGGATGCGCACCGCACACTTGCGACAATGCGCGCGCCTCGTCGCCATCGGGCAACCACGGCGCGAACGCCGCCAGCAGGCTGGGTGCGCGGCGCAACACCTGCCCCCCCAGACCGAAGGCGTCGATGATGCCGCTGTCGCCGGTGGCCGGCGGGAATTGCGGATTTTCAGGTGCGCCTTTCATGAACGGCCCCTTCACCAGCGCCGCCGGCGCGGTGAACCAGCGCCCGGGCAGGCCGGCAAGCTGGATGCCGGCGACTTCGCCGTTGGCGCACATTTTTGTCACCAGCGTGGAGCCGGGCGTGTTGGCCGCCGCATCGAGCATCAGCGCGCAGGCCGGCATCCACAGGTTGAGGAAATACAAGGGCGCTTCCTGCACCGTTTGCAGCGCTGTTTTTGCCGCTGCGGAATCTGCCTTGCGCGTGGAAAGCACCGCATGCAACAAGGCGTTGCCGCTGGATAGCCGGTTGTGCAAGTCATCGCCTTCGGTCAGCGCCGAACGCGCTACAGAAAGCAAATCAACGGGCGAATCGAGCAAGTCGCGAAAACCGGGTAGCAACTCGCGTTCGCGAAACGCCAGGCGCTCGATGACGGCGCGATCGCGCGAACCAAAACGGATTTGCGCGCCGGCACCGGTGCCAAGAAAAGCGAACCAGGTGCATTGCCCATCGGAGATTTCCGCCAGCGTGGTGCCCGCCGACACCATGGCCGCGAGCGGAATCGACACGCGGTGATCAAACGACGGTTGCAGCGTGACCATGCCGCTGGCAATCATTTGCTCGGCGGCGGCTTCGCTCGGCGCCCAGCCCTCGTGCAGGCAGGCGAGCAGCGCCGAGTTGCGCATCGCCGGCGGCGGCTGGCGCGGATTGGCCAGCGGCGGGCCGGCGTGCAGCAACACCCGATCGGGCAGGCCCAGCGCATCGCGTGCGCTGCGTACGCCGACCCAGCGCGGCTCGCTGGCGATGATGCGTGACAGGGCAAGAGCGTTCGCACTGCCTTGGGTGGCGCTTGTGGTCATGGTCGCTTCCTCGGGAATCAGCCTTCGAGAATAGTCACTTATATCGGGCGGTTGCAAGCCCGGCGATTTCGAACGGGAGAATCGGCGGGTGTTTTCCCCCTTGTTTGGCGCCAACCCCGCAACCGGTCAGTACTAGCATTGCAGGATTCCATCCTCCCCTCCGGCATCGCGACATGCTCAAGCGTATCAGCGTCCACAGGCTTCGCCCCGGCATGTTCGTGCACGAGTTGTGCGGCTCATGGATGGATCACCCGTTCTGGAAAGCCAGTTTTTTGCTCGACGATCCGAAGGATCTGCACCGCATCCTGCAAAGCAGCGTCGGCGAAGCCTGGATAGACACCGCGCGCGGCCTCGACATCGAGGACGGCGAGACTGAGACTGAGACTGAGACTGAAGTCGCGGCGCGCGTAGAAGCAAGCCTGCATCTTGCAATACAGCCTTCGGGCGACGATGTTCAGGTCGGCATCGCCGAGGAACTCGGCCGCGCCGCCGCGCTGTGCGCCAGGGCGAAACCGGCGATGGCCTCGATGTTCGCCGAAGCGCGCATGGGCAAGGCCATCAATGCCGAGAACGCGCTGCCGCTGGTCGAAGAAATCGCCGGCTCGTTCCAGCGCAATCCGCACGCCTTGATCAGCATGGCGCGCCTGAAGGAGCGCGACGACTATACCTACATGCATTCGGTCGCCGTCTGCGCGCTGATGGTCGCGCTGTCAAAACAACTGGGGCAGGACGAGGCCCAGGCGCGGCAGGCTGGCCTCGGCGGGTTGCTGCACGACCTCGGCAAAGGCGCCATCCCGCTGGATATCCTGAACAAGCCGGGCAAGCTGACCGACGGGGAGTTCCTCATCGTCAAGTCCCACCCCGAACAAGGCCACCGCCTGCTCGTCGAAGGCGGCAGCGCCGGCGCGGTGCCGCTGGACATCTGCCTGCACCATCACGAAAAAACCGACGGCAGCGGCTATCCGCACCGGCTGGCCGATGCCGACATCAGCGTGTACGCCAAGATGGGCGCGGTATGCGACGTCTATGACGCCATCACTTCCGACCGGCCGTACAAGAACGGCTGGGACCCTGCGGAGTCACTGCGCAAGATGGCCGAGTGGAGCAAGGGACACTTTGACCAGACGGTGTTCCAGGCCTTTGTCAAATGTCTCGGCATTTACCCGGTCGGTTCGCTGGTGCGCCTCGCGTCGGGACGTCTTGGTGTGGTGACGGAGCAAGCCGGGGACAGCTTGCTGACGCCGCGCATCAGGGTATTTTTTTCTACCCGCACCAATACGCAAATCACCCCCGAACTGGTCGATCTGTCGCGCCCGTCGGCACAGGATCACATCGTTGCCCGAGAAAATCCGGCAAGCTGGGGCTTTGCCAACGTCGCCGAATTATGGCTGGGCGCGGCCAACCAAAACAGATGAAATGGCTGAAAACCCTTGCCAGGCGGTCGTTTCCAGCCATTGTCCCCGGCTTGAACCGCATTTCGCTTTGGCCCGCGGCGCGGTTTTCGGGTTATACTCGCGTCCGCCTCGAGGAGCGTTGCGACGCGCCACCCGTCCGGGTCGGCCGCCAGGCTCGAGGCAATCCACACCGCAACGGCGCTCACGAACTTTTTTCGACACTGAAAGGAGCGCGTGATGAGCGCCGTACTCAAGAGTAAAGATTTCACTGATTTCAAAGTAGCCGACCTTGGCCTCGCCGACTGGGGCCGCAAGGAAATCCGCATCGCCGAAACGGAGATGCCCGGCCTGATGGCGATTCGCAAGGAATTCGCCGCCACGCAGCCGCTGCGCGGTGCGCGCGTCACCGGCTCGCTGCACATGACCATCCAGACTGCGGTGCTGATCGAGACGCTGAAAGCGCTCGGCGCCGATGTGCGCTGGGCGTCGTGCAACATCTACTCGACGCAGGACCATGCCGCCGCAGCCATCGCCGCCGGCGGTACGCCGGTGTATGCCTACAAGGGCGAGACCCTGACCGAATACTGGGACTACACGCACAGGATTTTCGAGTGGGCCGACGGCGGCTACACCAACATGATTCTCGATGACGGCGGCGACGCCACGCTGCTGTTGCACCTTGGCACGCGCGCCGAGACCGACCTTTCGCTGCTCAACCACCCGGGCAGCGAAGAGGAGACCATCATGTTCGCCTCGATCAAGGCGACCATCGCCCGCGATCCGAAGTGGTATTCGACGCGCCTCAAGCACGTCAAGGGCGTGTCCGAAGAGACCACCACCGGCGTCAAGCGCCTGATCCAGATGCACAAGGACGGCCAGCTCGCCTTCCCGGCGATCAATGTCAACGACTCGGTCACCAAGAGCAAGTTCGACAACCTTTACGGCTGCCGTGAATCGCTGGTGGACGGCATCAAACGCGCCACCGACGTGATGATTGCCGGCAAGGTTGCCGTGGTCGCCGGTTACGGCGACGTCGGCAAGGGCTCGGCACAGGCGTTGCGCGCCCTCTCGGCCCAGGTCTGGGTGACGGAAATCGACCCGATCTGCGCGCTGCAGGCGGCGATGGAAGGCTACCGCGTCGTGACCATGGACTACGCCTGCGACAAGGCCGACATCTTTGTCACGGCCACCGGCAACTTCCAGGTGCTGACGCACGAGCACATGAAGAAAATGAAAAACGAGGCCATCGTCTGCAACATCGGCCACTTCGACAACGAAATCGAAGTCGCGGCACTCAAGCAGTACACCTGGGAGAACATCAAGCCGCAGGTCGATCACGTCATTTTCCCCCCGATGGACGGCAATCCGGGCAAGCGCATCATCCTGCTGGCCGAAGGACGCCTCGTCAACCTCGGTTGCGGCACCGGCCACCCGTCGTACGTGATGAGCTCCTCGTTTGCCAACCAGACCATCGCGCAAATCGAGCTCTTTACCAACACCTCCAAGTACCCGGTCGGCGTCTATGTGCTGCCCAAGCATCTCGATGAGAAGGTCGCGCGCCTGCAGTTGAAAACGCTGAATGCGCAACTGACCGAGCTCACCGACGCGCAGGCAAATTACATCGGCGTGACCAAGACCGGCCCGTACAAGCCGGAAGCCTACCGCTATTGATTGTTAAATGCGGACATCCTGCGGATGCCGCTTTAACTTCGCAGCATTGAACGGCGGGCCTGGCCCGCCGTTCATGCTGCGGGGTCCGTACCAATGCAGACGGGCTTTGTCATGACACGATTTCGATTTCTGCTGCTTGCCGGATTGCTGGCGTTCGCGGGCGCGCTGCGCGCGCAGCCCGCTCTGCCCGCCGTGCCCGCGCCCACCGCGCCGCAAGGCGAGCTCAACGAGCAGGTGTTCCAGGTTCCGGTCTCCGATTCGGTAATGCGCGGCGGTGCACGCGCGCTGATCATCGTGACGGTGTTCCGGCCCAACGGCGACGGGCCGTTTCCGCTGGTGGTGATTTCGCACGACTCGCCGCGCGCGGTCGAGGACCGCAGGCGCATGGGGCGCGCAGTGTTTGAGGAACAGGCGCGCGCCTTTGTCAGCCGCGGTTTTGCCGTGGCGGTGCCGACGCGCCGCGGCTACGGCCGCTCCGGCGGTGAGTGGGCCGAGACTTACAAGGACTGCAAGAACCCGGATTACCGCCACGCCGGGATGGAGACGGCGCGCGACATCATTGCCAGCATCAGCGCGCTGGCTGCGGAACCCTTCATCGATGCCCAAAAAGTGCTGCTGGTCGGTGTTGCCGCCGGCGGCTTCGGTTCGCTCGCTGCGGCGACGCAACCGATTTCCGGCCTCATGGGCACCGTCAACTTTGCCGGCGGCCGCGGCTCAATCAACGATTACGCCGTGTGCGAGCTGCCGCAACTCATAGAAGCCTTCGCCGCATTCGGCGCCGGGTCGCGCACACCGTCATTGTGGCTCTACGCCGAGAATGACCGCTCGTTCACGCCGGCCATGGCGAAGCAGATGTTCACCGCGTATGTGCGCGCCGGCGGCCGCGGTGAGCTCTACCTCGCGCCACCGCACGGCCAGAACGGCCATGCCTATTTTTACAGCGGCATACGGGCATGGCTGCCGCTAATTGACGAGTTCCTCGCCGGCATCAATCTCAAACCCGTGACACCGAAATAGGCCGAACATGGAATCGCAAAAAAAATTCCCGCGCAACTTCAGCTTCGAATTCTTCCCGCCCAAAACGCCGGAGGGCATGGAGAAACTGCGCTCGACCTGGAAGCAACTGGCGCAATTGAAACCGCGCTTTTTTTCCGTCACCTACGGCGCCGGCGGCTCGACGCAGGAACGCACGCTGGGCTCGGTGCTTGAAATCATCGCCGACGGCCACGAGGCCGCGCCGCATATTTCCTGCATCGGTTCGACGCGCGCCGACATCGCCGCCACGCTGGCGCTCTACAAGTCAAAAGGCATACGCCATATCGTCGCACTGCGCGGCGACCTGCCCTCCGGGGCGGCCAGCGCCGGCGACCTGCGCTACGCCAGCGATCTGGTGGCGTTTGTTCGCGAGTCCACCGGTGATCACTTCAGCATCGAGGTGGCGTGCTACCCCGAAATGCATCCGCAGGCGCGCAGCCCGCAGGACGACGTGCGCCGCTTCAAGCAAAAAATCGACGCCGGCGCCGACGCGGCCATCACGCAGTATTTCTTCAACGCCGATGCCTATTTCAGGTTTGTCGATGAATGCGAGGCGTTGGGCGTGGCCGTTCCCATCGTGCCGGGCATCATGCCAATCGGCAATTTTTCGCAACTGGCGCGCTTCTCCGATGCCTGCGGCACAGAGATACCGCGCTGGCTGCGCCTGAAAATGCAGGGCTACGGCGACGACAGCGCGTCGATCCGCAGCTTCGGCCTCGACGTCATCACCGAATTGTGCGACCGCCTGCTGTCGCAAGGCGCCCCGGGCCTGCATTTTTATTCAATGAACCAGGCTGGCCCGGTTTCGACGATATGGCAACGGCTCGGGCTTTAGCCCGAACGGATGCCATCGTGATACGGATGCAACGGCTCGGGCTTTAGCCCCAACGGATGCCATCGTGATACGGATGCAACGGCTCGGGCTTTAGCCCCAACGGATGCCATCGTGATGCGGATGCAACGGCTCGGGCTTTAGCCCCAACGGATGCCATCGTGATACGGATGCAACAGCCCGCGCTTTAACTGCAGGCGCTGCGCACCTGCGGCATGTCGGTGTGCCCTTGCAGGACTTTTTCGATACCGTCCTGGCGCAGCGTCTGCATGCCGCCGCGCATGGATTCAGCCTGGATCTCCACCACCGGGGCGCGAATCTGGATCAGTTGTTTGATGCGCGCATTTGACACCAGAAGTTCGTGAATGCCCAGGCGCCCCTTGAAGCCGCTGCCCTGGCAGGCGTCGCAGCCCGCCGCCGCATGCAACGCCACACTTGCACCATACAGGTCGCGCCAGGACGCAAGAACCTCGCCGGGCGCGACGGCCGTCGCCGAACAGTATTCCTCGGCAAGGGCTGACAACTCTGCAGCCGTCGCCTGGTGCGGGCGCTTGCATGCCGGGCAGAGCCGGCGCACCAGGCGCTGCGCAAGAATGCCCAGCAAGGCATCGGCAAAATTGAACGGGTCCATGCCCAGATCAAGCAGCCGGACAATGCTCTCGGCAGCGCCGTTGGTGTGCAGGGTGGAGAACACCAGATGGCCGGTAAGCGAAGCTTCGATACCGGTCTTGGCGGTTTCCTGGTCACGCATTTCACCGACCATGATCACATCGGGGTCCGCGCGCAGAAACGAGCGCATGGCCTTGGCAAACGTCAGGCCGATTTTCGGGTTGACCTGCATTTGTCGCAGGCCGATATGGACGATTTCAATCGGGTCTTCCGCGGTCCATATTTTGAGCTCGGGCGTATTGATATCGGCCAACACTGAATGCAGTGTCGTGGTCTTGCCCGATCCGGTCGGGCCGCATACCAGCACCATGCCGAACGGCCGCCGCGCCAGCGCCTTGATGTGGGCGAGGTTGCGCCCGGACAAGCCAAGTTTTGCAATCGGCATCGGTCGCGAAGATGACAACAGCCGCATCACCACGTCCTCCAGGCCGTGCGCGGTCGGCAGCACCGCTACGCGCAGGTCCAGCTTGACGCCGCCGTACTGCTCAAAGCCGATCTTGCCGTCCTGCGGATGGCGGTGCTCCGAGATGTCGAGCTCGCTCATGATCTTGATGCGCGAGACCGTGGCCGCGCGCAGGATGGCGGGAAGATTCATGTAATCAACGAGCACGCCGTCCTTGCGAAAGCGGATGCGCGTCTCCCGATTGCCCGGATTGGTTTCGATGTGGATGTCCGAGGCGCCTTGCGCATAGGCGTCGAGAATGACCCGCGTGACCAGCCGCACCAGCGCATTGCTGTCCGCCGCCGTAGCGTCGGATGCCGGCTCAACGCCCGGATGCAGAGCCGATTCCGCGTTGATCAGGCTTATCAGCTCGCTTGCGCTGTTGCCGGCACCGGCGGGCGCCACGCTATCCGCCTCTGCGGCGGCGAATGCCGCATCGCCGCCATCACCCAGCCCATACTCGGTCTGCAGGCGTGCAAGAATGTCGCTGGTCAGGCCCAGCACCGGCAGGACGTGCAGATCAGTGGCAAAACGCAATTCGTTGATGAAATCCTGATCGAGCGGGTGATCGGCCGCGACCACCAGGGTCTGGCCGTCGCGATACAGCGGAATCATGCGGTGCAGGTAGGCGAGCGAGGGGCTGACCAGCTTCAACGCATCTTTTTCTATCGCGAACTTGCGCGCGTCGACAAACGGAATCCCCAATTGGGCGGCGAGCGTGCGCGTGACCGTATCGTGGTCCACGAGGTTCATCTCGACCAGGATGTCGCCAAGCGGTCTCTCGTGATCCTCGCGCTGCCGTTCCAGCGCGCGGCGCAAATCATAGGCCGCGACAAGGCCCTGACTGACAAGGATGTCCCCCAGGCGCATCACCGGCTGGAGCGACTGCAGCGCGAGGACGTCAGCCAGTTGGGAAGGACTCACCATGCCGCGCTCGATCAGGTATTCGCCTATCGGCTTGCTGCGCAATTCGGCCTGTCTTTGTGCCGCCAGCGCCAGTTGCGCGGGTGTCGCGGCGCCGGCAAGTTCCAGCGCCTGCTCCGGGGCTTCGCCGACATCGACACGGCCGGCCGAAGCCGGGACGAACCACGGCGTCACCCGCAAGCCTTCGGTGCCCACATAAAGGTAGGTTCCGGCGCGACTGCCGAGGAAGCCGTGGGTCGTGCCCGAACGGCTGGGACCGTCACGGTACTTGATCACGAACGGCCGGCTTTCAAATCTGAGCGCGAGGCGCCGGTCCGGGGCGGGCGGTATGTCTGACTCCGGAAGAACAATCGGCTGCGTCAGGACAAGGCTGCGCACCGCTTCCATTTCAACCCGCTTGGCCGCGCCGCCGCCCACTGCGGCAATCTCGAGCACTCCCTTGGGCGGAGGCCAGACGGCCAGCAGACCGCTCAGCTTGTGGCCGCTGAAGAGCTCGATTTCACAATCGCCCTGCTGCACCAGGCTGACCGCGGACGGCCCGGCGCTCGGCGGCAGCGGCCACTGGATGGGCAACGGCTTGTCAGGCATGCAGGTCAGCCACGCGGGTCATCGGGTTTGAGGCCCAGCGCCGGACCGCCCGATGCGAAGTGCTTGCCGGTCAATCGTACCCGTACCGCAAGATCGGTCTGCGAATCGGCGTTGCGCAGCGCCTCGTCCAGCGTGATCTTGCCGGAGTCGTACAAATCGAACAGCGACTGGTCAAAGGTTTTCATGCCCTCGTCATTGCCCTTGGCCATGACCGATTTGATGGTGTCGATCTGGCCTTTCTGTATCAAATCGGAGATATAGGCCGATGCCAGCATCACCTCGACCGCCAGCGCCTGGCGTCCTTTTTGGACAGACGGGATCAGGCGCTGCGACATCACCCCCTTCAGGTTGAGCGACAAGTCCATGAACAACTGGCGCTGCGCATCCTCGGGAAAGAAATTGATGACGCGGTCGATCGCCTGGTTGGCATTGTTGGCGTGCAATGTCGATACGCACAGGTGCCCGGTCTCGGCGTAACTGATGGCGCTTTGCATGGTCATGCGGTCGCGGATTTCGCCGATCATGATCACATCCGGCGCCTCGCGCATGGCGTTACGCAGGGCCTCCTCATAGGACAGCGTGTCAATGCCGACCTCGCGCTGGTCAACGATGGACTTCTTGTGCTCGTGCATGAATTCGATCGGATCTTCGATGCACAGGATGTGCCCGGTGGCGTTCTGGTTGCGGTAGTCGATCATCGAGGCGAGCGTCGTTGACTTGCCCGATCCGGCCGACCCGACGATGAGCACGAGGCCGCGCTTCAACATGATCAGCTCGCGCAGCACCGCGGGCAGGCCAAGCTCGTCGAAAGACGGGATCTTCGACTTGATGTAGCGAACGACCATGGCCGTCTCGTTCTTCTGCACATACATGTTGTAGCGAAACCTGCCGATGCCCTCCACACTGACCGACAGGTTGCACTCCATGGTCTCTTCGAACTGGCGGATCTGGCGCTCGTTCATGACGCTGTGGGCCAGCGCCTTGGTCTCGCCCGGCTTGAGGGCCGCGGTATTGACCGGACGGGTGAGGCCATCGACCTTGACATTGGGCGGTGCGCCGACGCTGAGAAAAAGGTCCGACGCGTTATGATCGACCATCAACTTCAAAAGCTGGAACATTTCCATCATTCACCCCTGATTGCGGCAATTTGCAGAGAGACACGCCGCGCCGTGGATTCCAGATCAATGAGCTCGCCCTGCTCGGCTTCTTCGCCCTGCGACAGGATGACCGGAAATGCAATGAGCGGCACGACCAGAACCATTGCCGCCGACCAGTACAGTGCGCTGCGGCCCGGCCTCGCCTCTGTTCCGTCAGCACCCCCACCTGCCAGGCGCTCGCGCCAAACCGTCAGCAGCACGTAAATCAGTGCGCCGGAGCCGACGATCCATACCGCGCCGAACGCGGCGTAGATCAGCACGACAGCGACAGGCGAAAGGGCACGGCGGGCCGGCGTGTTCATGGCCGTTTAAGGGTCACCGGCGTCACGATGGCTGGCAAACAACGGAAAAAAATCGCGATCGGCCGTCAGCAGATGGCGTGCGACTACATCCTTGGCAAGAAATTCGATCAGGCTGCCGGCGCTGGCGCCGTCCTTCATCGCTTCTTGCCGGAGCACCCTGGCCCGCGCAACCAGGCTGGCATGGGCGCGTTTGTGGGCTTCGAGATGGGCATAGCGGTGTTTCTCAAGCACGGCTTCCTCATCGGCGAAATGCTGCACGATATGCCTCATCAGCGCATCGAGCGCCGCCTGGAAGGCCTCTGGCGCGGTGTCCCGTGCAAAGGCTGCATCGATCAGCGAATTTACCAGCGCAAACAAGTCACGATGCTCGCCGTCTATGACCGGTTCGCCACATTCATTGGCTTCGTTCCAAACGAGGTGCAGCACGCCGCTGCGCTCCTTCATCGCCCAAGCATCGGAGCTGCCGCAACGGTCCACTACAACGCGGTTGCGGCCGCTGTTCTTGGCCGCATAGAGCGCTGCATCGACGCGGCCAAACCAGGCTTCGGCGCTTTCGGTGCCGTTGTGCTCGGCCACGCCGAGGCTGATGGTGACCCGTCCGACCGTACCGAACGAATGCTGCTCGACGCGGTTGCGCAGGGCTTCGGCCATGACCTCGGCCTGGCGGTAACCGGTGGCTGCGGCCAGCACGACGAATTCTTCGCCACCCCAGCGAAACAGGGTGTCGCCGCTGCGCACGCCCTCGCCAATAACCGCCACCAGTTCGCGCAAAACCGCGTCCCCGGCCTGGTGGCCGAAGTGATCGTTGATGTGCTTGAAATGGTCGATATCGAGCATCACCAGCGAAAGCGCTTGCCTCCAGCGCAGGCTGCGTGACAGCTCGGACTCGATCACGCGGTCAAGGTGCCCGCGGTTCCACGCACCGGTGAGGCGATCGGTTGCGCTGAGTTTTTCCAGTTCAAGAATGCGATGGTTTAGCTGCGCGATCTCGCGGCTGAAGCTGATGGCCGGAACCTCGTCAATGACCAGCAGCAGGCCGTTGTGCGCATGTGCCGAGCGCGCCCGCACGGCGATTTCATGGCCGTCGCTGCCGACCAGTGCCAGCAGTTTGTCCTTCTCCCCCGGTGCTTCGAGCACCGGGCCAAGGCGTGCCGGCGTCAGTTGCGACAGGTCGAACAGCCGGGTGAAATTGCCATTTGCAAGCGTGACCTCGCCGGCCGCACCGAGCAAAGCCAGCGGCAAGGGGAAATTCATGATCAGGTCCCGCGCCGCCGGATGCAGCGGCGGAATATCGACTGGGCTTGTTGCGCTCAAACCGTGCCCCCGGATTTGAAGATTGGCAAAGCGGACATTGTACTTTGTCCGCTCCGCTGCAAGGGCTTGGGCTCGAGTTTGGGCCGACGATGCCGGCATTGCGCTCGCACCGGCAAAGCGTGCAACAAGGTCCGTCGCTGCGCGGGCTAGTGCCGGTTGTCCTTGGGACTCGTCGCCGGCGGCGCTGCGGGAAGAGCCGCAGTGTCATGCGGTGCCGCCGCCGCAGCCGAGCCGAGCCCGCGCTGCACCGGCGCTACGTTGAGCTCCAGCCAGTACTGGATGACTTTGCCGAGGGTGCGCGCGAGCTCGCCCGGGTCGCTGGTTTTCAGGATATAGCTGCTCGCCCCCAGTTCGTAAGCCTTGTCGATCTGCCGCGGATCCTTTGATCCGGTCAGCACGATCACCGGCATGCGAAACGTGCGCGGGTCGGCGCAGGCACGCGCGAGCAGGTCAAATCCGCTGACCCGCGGTAAACCGAGATCGAGCAACAGCACCGCCGGCCGCAGGCTGTCGTCGCAGCCGGCGAAATCGCCTTGCGCGAAAAGATAGTCCTCGGCCTCGCGCCCGTCGCGCATCACCACGATGTCATCGATATAGCCGCAGCGGCGCAGGGCGTGCATCGTCAGTTCGAGGTCATCCGGATCGTCCTCGACCAGCAGCAGGGTGCGGCGTGGCACGGAGCTCATGGCGGGAACGGCCTGCGTGCGGCCATGACAATGTCTTGAAGATTCATCACTGGGAAGATACGCGGACCGCGCTTGCCCAGATGTGAAACAAGTCACGTTCCGCGACAATTCCCCGCCACGTCCGCAGAGCAAGCGGTGCCCCGGGTCCGCTGCGCCGCTTGCCTGCGATTCGTCTGCCTACAATTCATAGTTGTCACGCCCGCCGGACATCGCCTTGTCTATGGTCTTTTTCGTCAATTGCGGCGCGAACAACTCGATGAACTCGTAGGCGTACCCGCGCATCATCGCACCGCGGCGCAAGGCCACGCGCGTGGTCGAGGAGCGAAACAGGTGGCCGGCATCGATGACGCGCAGGTGGCTGTCGCGCCTGGCGTCAAAGGCCATCGCCGCGACAATGCCGACACCGAGGCCGAGCTCGACATAGGTCTTGATGACGTCCGCGTCAATGGCCGAGAGCACTACGTCGAAGGCGATGCCGCGCGCGGTGAAAGCCTCGTCGATGTGCGAACGCCCGGTAAACGCCGCGTCATAAGTGATGATGGGGTACTTGGCCAACGCTTCGAGGGTAAGCCGGTCAAGTTTGGTCAGCGGATGCTTTGGCGGCACCACGACGCAGTGATGCCAGGTGTACGCCGGCAGCGCCAGCAACTGCGGGTAGTGATCGAGCGCCTCGGTTGCGATGGCGATGTCGGCCTCGCCCGCCAGCGCCATTTGCGCCAACTGAGATGGACTGCCCTGCTGCAAAGTCAGCTTGACCTTGGGGTAGCGCTGCTTGAATTCGCGGACTATTTTCGGCAGCGCATAACGCGCCTGGGTGTGGGTCGTTGCCACCGTCAGCGTGCCGGCGCGCTGGTCCTGGAATTCACTGCCGACGCGCTTGAGGTTGTCCGCTTCCTGCAACATGCGCTCGACAATCTTGAGCACGGCCTCGCCCGGCTCGGTCAGCGCGACAAAGCGCTTGCCGCGACGCTCGAAAATCTCCACGCCCAGCTCTTCTTCGAATTCCTTGATCTGCTTGGACACCCCAGGCTGCGAGGTATGCAGCGCATTGGCGGCTTCGGTCAAATTCAAACCCTGACGAACCGTCTCCCGCACATATCGTAATTGCTGGAAATTCATAGTGTTATAAGCTTTATATGATTAAAAATTATATATAAATTGTTAGTTATTCTTTTTACTAATAAGCGAAGTTTATTACGATTGCGTCCTGAATGTGCAGCACCCGATGCGATTTTTGTGCAACACCGCAAACGCCGCATCCCGACCAGGCAAAGAGACCCTATGTACCAATACGACGACATAGACCAGCGCATCGTTGACGAGCGCCTCAGCCAGTTCCGTGACCAGACACGGCGTTATCTCGCCGGCCAACTGGGCGAGGACGACTTCCGTCCGCTGCGCCTGCAAAACGGCTTGTACATACAACGTCATGCGCCGATGCTGCGCGTGGCGATTCCCTACGGCCTGCTGTCGGCAAAGCAGTTGCGCAAGCTCGCCCACATCGCACGCAAGTACGACCGCGGTTACGGCCACTTCAGCACACGGCAGAACATCCAGTTCAACTGGCCCAGGCTGGAGGACACCCCCGAAATTCTCGCCGAGCTCGCTGCAGTGCAGATGCACGCCATCCAGACCTCGGGTAATTGCGTGCGCAATACCACCACCGACCATTTCGCCGGTGTCGCGCCCGACGAGATCGTCGATTCCTTTGTCTGGTGCGAGCTGATCCGGCAGTGGTCCACGCTGCATCCGGAGTTCGCCTTCCTGCCGCGCAAGTTCAAGATCGCCGTGACCGGCGCGACGCATGACCGCGCCGCGATACAAGTGCATGACATCGGCCTGCAGGCGGTAAAGAACGCGCAGGGTGAAACCGGCTTTCGCGTGCTGGTCGGCGGCGGCCTCGGCCGCACGCCCATCATCGGCCACTTCATCCGCGAGTTCCTGCCCTGGCGGCACCTGCTGAGCTACCTTGATGCCGTGCTGCGCGTCTATAACCGCTACGGCCGCCGCGACAACAAGTACAAGGCGCGCATCAAGATCCTGGTCAAGGAACTGGGTCCGGCGGTGTTTGCGCAAAAGGTCGAAGCCGAATGGGCCCACCTCGAGGACGGGCCGGCCACGCTTATTGCCAAGGAAGTCGAGCGTATCGAGGCGCGCTTTACCCGCCCGCGCTACGAATCGCTGCCGGCCACCGATGCCGGCTACAGCGCGGCACTGCTGTCGCGCCCGGGCTTCACCGCCTGGGTCAAGCGCAACGTGCACGCACACAAGGTGCCGGGCTACGCCGCAGTAACGCTGTCGCTGAAAAAGACCGGTGTCGCGCCCGGTGACGCCACGGCAGACCAGATGGATGCCATTGCCGCGCTCGCCGAAACCTACTCCTTCGGTGAATTGCGCGTGTCGCACGAGCAAAACCTGATCCTCGCCGATGTGCGCCGGGCCGACCTCGCGGCGGTCTGGGAAGCAGCGAAGTCGCTGGGCCTTGCCACGCCCAACATCGGGCTCCTGACCAACATCATCGCCTGCCCCGGTGGTGATTTCTGCTCGCTCGCCAATGCCAAGTCACTGCCGGTGGCCGACGCCATCACGCGCCGCTTTGACGACCTCGACTACCTGCACGACATCGGCGAACTCGATCTCAACATCTCCGGCTGCATCAATTCCTGCGGCCATCACCACGTCGGCCATATCGGCATCCTTGGCGTGGACAAGGCCGGCGAGGAGTGGTACCAGGTGTCGATCGGCGGTGCGCAGGGCGTTGATGCGTCGCTCGGCAAGGTGCTCGGTCCGTCGTTCGCCCAGGACGAGATTCCCGATGTGGTCGAAAAGCTCATCGACTGCTATATCGCACGGCGTGAAGGCGATGAGGAGCGTTTCATCGACACTGTGCGCCGCATCGGACTGGAGCCATTCAAACAACACGTCTATGCCCGCGCCGCCGATACCGACGCCGTGGCGCTGGCGTGACCAGCCTGACTCGCCTGAGGAGCAAACATGCCCACACTGATCAAGCAGCGTAAACTCACCGCCGATACCTGGAAGCTGCTGCAGGAGGGCGGGATCTTTCCCGCATCCGGGGACGTCATCGTGCCGCTGTCACTGTGGCAGGCCAAGCGCGACGCCCTGATCGCCCGCGTCGGCCGCACCGGTGTATGGCTAAAGCCCGACGACGAGCCGGCCGCGCTGGCCACCGACTTTGCCGTGCTGCCGCTCATCGCCGTGCAGTTCCCGGCCTTTACCGACGGTCGCGGCTATTCCACGGCGCGACTGCTGCGCGAGCGCTACGGCTACAGCGGCGAATTGCGCGCCATCGGCGATATGCAGCGCGACACTGTTTTTTACCTGTCGCGCGTCGGTTTTGACGCCATTGCGCTGCGCGATGGCGAGGACGCGGAGGCGGCGCTCTCCGCGTTCGAGGATTTCACCGAGGCCTACCAGGTCTCGGTGGAGCGGCCGCAGCCCTTGTTCCGGCGCCGGCTGGCGGCCTGATCATGCTGTTTAAATCCTGGTTTGGGTGGAGATGAGCGGCACCGTCTATCTTGTCGGTGCCGGTCCGGGTGCGCCGGACCTCTTGACGCTGCGCGCGGCGCGCCTGCTTGAGGCAGCAGACATCGTGTTCCATGATGCGCTGGTACACCCGGGCACCCTCGCGCTCGCCGCCGGCGCGGAAAAAATCGCCGTCGGCAAACGCTGCGGCAAACACTTGACGGTGCAAAAATTCATCAACAAGCGCCTCGTCGATGCCGCGCAAAAACACACCATCGTCATCCGGCTAAAGGGTGGCGATCCGATGCTGTTCGGTCGCGCGCAGGAAGAAATCGACGCACTGGTGACGGCCGGCGTCGCGTTTGAGGTGGTGCCCGGCATCACCGCCGCCCTCGCCGCAAGCGCGCAAATCGGCACCTCGCTGACGCGCCGCGGCCTGTCGCGCAACGTCGCTTTTGTCACGCCGCGCGTGGGTGACGCCGAACGCGCCGGCGACTGGGCGGCAAGCGCCCTTGCCGCCGACACCGCCGCGATATACATGGGGGCGGGACAGGCGCACATGATCAGCGCGACGCTTGTAGCACGCGGACTGTCCGGCGCCACGCCGGTCGCCATCCTCGAGAACGTCTCGCTGCCGGCCTTTGCCGCGCGCTACGGCACACTCGCAACACTGCCTGCTCTGGCGGCGCAGACCGGCGACGGTCCGGCGCTGATCCTGCTGGGAGAAGTGTTGCGCGAGCGGCTGCTGCAGCAGTCGGCATCCGCCGGCGGCAGGCGGCGCGCCAGCGCCTGAGCGCACGCCCCGCGACCGCAGCCCCGGCGCGTCGCCCGCAGCCTGCATCAACGCCGGCCGGCAACAAAACAATGGCATCATTGCGCCCATTCCACCTCGCCAAGGGGCCCCCATGTCCGGAGGCGCGCATCTCGATCCGTCGAACAAGAAAATCGCCATGTTCATCTCCATCCTCGCCGTGGTACTGGCGTTCTCGGAGACCCTCGGCAAGAGCGCGCAGACGCTGGCGCTGTCGTTGAACATCGAGGCGTCCAATCACTGGGCGTTCTTCCAGGCCAAGACCATCCGCATGACGACGCTGCGTACCGCCGCAGAATCGGCCGAACTGGAACTTGCGCGGGCGAGCAGTGCGCAAGCACGGGAAGCTTTGCAAAAGCGCATCGACGAATGGAAAAAGACCTCGGCGCGTTACGACAGCGAACCCGAAACACAGGAAGGCCGCAAGGAGCTCGCGGCGCGCGCCAAGGCTGCGGAAAAAAGCCGCGACCGCAGCCTCGCCGCCTATCATCACTACGAACTGGCGTCGGCAGCGACGCAAATCGCCATCGTGCTCGCCTCGGCCAAGGTGATCACCGGCGTCGTCGCGCTGATGTGGGGATCGGCGGCGCTGGGCGTTGCGGCGGTGGTGTTCTGCCTGATCGGCTTTTTTGCGCCGCTGTCGGTGCATCTGTTCTAGGGCTAAATTCATAAATCTCCCTCACCCCAACCCTCTCACCGAGAAAGAGGGGGGTATCTCCCTTCCCACGCCGGGAGAAGGGTCGGGGATAAAGGAAAAAGCGCCATCCCCACTATTGAAGCGAGCACTTGAGAAATTCCCACACAGCACGTCATTCCGAGGGCGCAGACCGAGGAATCTGCTGTCAGCGGATAGAAGCAGATCCCTCGTTACACTCGGGATGACAAATCAGCACTCAGGGCATGATCTCTCCACCGTTCGGATGCGGCAGTTGCCCGACCGGTAGATGAAAGGGAACCCCTCGGTTCCCCTTCGACCCCTCCTGACTTCAGAAGCTGCCGCACTCAGGGCGTGATCTCGCCACCGTTCGGATGCGGCAGCTGCCCGACCGGTAAATGAAAGGGAACCCCTCGGTTCCCCTTCGACCCCTCCTGACTTCAGAAGCTGCCGCACTCAGGGCATGATCTCGCCACCGTTCGGATGCGGCAGCTGCCCGTAGGAGTGGCGCGCTTCGTCCGAAGCCGGGAATGCGCCGCGCAAATGCCCTGCCATCATAGCGTCCCGGTCCGCTACGCTCATGTCGGTGATGGCCTGCGGCCGCTGGATACCGGCGTTGCTGAACAGGATGTCGAGCTGGCCGAGGTCCGTATCCAGCGCCCCGAACATCGCGATCACGTCGGCATCGCGGTGACGCGGCCTCTGCGACGACGCAAAAGCCGCCGTGTGGTGGCGACGCTGCGGGCCTAGGCGCGGATTTCCACTTCAGCCTCGACCTCGACCGGAATGTTGAAGGGCAGCTCGGCCATGCCAACGGCGCTGCGCGCATGGGCGGCAATCTCCGGCCCGAACAATTCAATGATGAGATCGGAAAAGCCGTTGATGACCGCCGGCTGCTGGGTGAAGCCCGGCGCCGAATTGACCATGCCGAACACCCGCGTCCAGGCGCTGATACGGTCAAGGTCGCCCAGCGCGCGACTGAGGCTGCCCAGCACCGACAAGGCCGTCAGCCGCGCCGCGGCATAGCCCTGCTCCACCGTCAGCTCGCGGCCGAGCTTGCCAAGCGGCCCCGCAATCGAACCATCGGCAAGGGTCGGCGCATGACCGGAAATGAAAGCGCGCGTGCCGATGACGCGCACAAACTGAAAAGGCAGCACGACGCCGGCAGGCGCTTGGACGGCTTGGTGCAAGGGCAACCCAAGGGCTGCGAGACGCTGTTCTATTTTTGCCATGGGTTTGCCCTTTCAGGTCGTGGCTGCGGGAGCGCCCGTCAAGCATCGCACTTTTGCGTCCGTTCGGTCGATACCCATCCTCTGCGCTTTCAAGATATTTCCGCAGCCGATTATTGAACTGCACATTGCCACCGTCCACAGACGCGAAGCGATTTACCACGGCTCAATGATGACATCGGCGGCGACCGCAGTCATCAGGGGCCTTGGCGCCGACGGTTATCCGACCGCGGTGGCGCCGATGCTGCGTGTGCGCGGTGCCGGCGCTGCAGGCGCAAGGTGCACCCGCAGGCCGGCGGCTGGAAACGCCCGACTGGCGGCCTTTTCCAGCCACCTGAACACTGTGACTGCGGGCGTTTTGTGTTGCCGAAATCGGCCCTGACACGTGAACACCACGACGTTGCCACCACGGCCCGCCGGGCTGCGGTCTGGCGCGCCGCGGGTCGACGAACTCACGGCAGGCGGGCGGGCGCGGCCCGGCGTCAATATTCAAAAAGCGTTGCGCGCGCACGCAGCCAGAGCAGCGGGTAAGGTACGGTTTCGGTCTGCGCGCGCGGACGGCGCCGCATTGACACATCCGGGGGCGATCAGGCGCGCAGCGCCAAGGGCCGCATCATCTCGTTGTCTTCGTGCTCGAGCACGTGGCAATGCCAGACGTAGCCGGGCGCGGCCGTGGCGTCAAACGGAAATACGCCGCCCGAGGCCGGGGCAAAGCGCACCAGAAAGCGCGTCACCTCGCCCGGATTGGCGCGCAGCGTGTCTTTCCAGCCGCGCTCATTGGCGTCAGGTGCAAGCGGCTTGCCTGACAGGAACTTCGCCAACTGCCGCTTTTCTTTTAGCACCCTGGTGTAGGCCTTGACACGAATCGCTTCGCGATTGAGTGCCTGGAACTGCACCAGGTGCAGGTGAATCGGGTGGCTGTCTTCGGTCAGGTTGACGATCTCCCACAACTCGGTGCTGCCCAGCGCCGGCGTTTCACTCACCGGGTCGGACCAGGCGCGCCCGTCAAGCAACATCTGATGCGGGCCCTTGTGGCCGATATGTTCATCCAGCGTCAGGGTTCGCGTCACAGTCGGCGTGCCGAGCGCGGGTGCTGCCGACAGTTTGGCCGGAATGGCGCTGGTGTCCGCGGCGATGAGCGGCACACTGCGAAATTGCATCACAAGCCCGGTGGAACGCGGATCGGTTTTATCGCCTTTCGGGAAGGGCGCCGCGGCATCATTGCTCATGATGAGGGACTTGCCCTGCGCCAGGCCGGCAAAATCGATGATCACGTCGGCGCGTTCCCCCGGCGAGAGGATCAGCGTCTTGACCTCGACCGGGGCCGGCATGAAACCGCCGTCGGCACCAATCTGCACGAACGGACGCCCGTCCGACAGCCGCAGCCGGAAAAAACGCGCATTGGACCCGTTGAGCAGGCGCAGGCGGTATTTGCGCGGCTCGACGTTCATGTAGGGCCAGGCCTTGCCGTTGACGACAATGGCATCACCGAAGGACTCGGGATTCCAGAACGGATGGACGGCAGGGTCATTGCCGCGCTGCGGATAGCGCAACTGACCTTTGACATCAAAGCTGCGGTCCTGGATGAGGATCTCGCGGTCGTACTCGCCCGCGGGCAGATTCAGCGCGCGTTCGAGTTCGGGTTCGCGCAACAGGTAAAACCCGGCGAGGCCGGCATAGACGGTGATGCGCGTCGCCCCCATGACATGGTCGTGGTACCACAGCGTGCCCGCCGGTTGCGCGTTGGGAAAATCGTGCCACTCGCTGGCAAACGCCACGCCCTTGCGCTCGTAACCGGGCGTGTACCAGGCGTCGGGGTGGCCGTCGCTCTGAGCGTGCACCTCGCCGCCGTGCAAATGCGTGATGATGGGCGCCGGCCCGGCATAGCGCTCACGCGGCCCGCCGCCATGTTGCTGGTGCATGCCCTGCTTCGCCCCGAGCGGGTCGGCCCAATGCAGCGTCTGGTCGATGGGCAGGGACGCGAGGAGGGTTTGCCCCTGCAATTCGTTGCGAAAGCGCACGCGCAAAGGCTTGCCGCGCTCGGCTTCCATGGTCGGCCCCGGATACGTTCCGTCATAACCCCAGAGCAGCGTAGCCGGCAGGTCGGCGTGCAGCTTTTGGCGGAACTCGGTGACGGCAAGATCGAGCGTCGCGCCGGAAATACGCCGCGGCCGCGGCAACTCATCGACGAACTTGCGCAGGCGGCGCGCATCGAGCGCGGCGCCGCTCGCGGCGAACACCGGCGCATACGGCGCAATCAGACTGCCGGCGGCGGCAAGCGCGCCGCTCTGGATGAAATTCCTGCGGGTGAATTGGTTCATGGCGACCTTCCGGATGGTCTGCCGATTCTAGCAGCCGGCATGCGGCGGGCGTCAGACAACGGCCATCCGGTGGCAGCAATCGGCTGGAAAGCCTTATCTGGCGGGGCTTTTTGACTTAGCCTGATTGGGATGAGCTACTAAGCCAAGCAGCCCGCCCGATTCCACTGATACAACGACATTTTCAAAATATATTCCGCGTGCCGACTTGAGCGACTCGTTTTTCTCGGAATTCCGGCGAAACGGCTTCATCAGACCAGTTCAAGCGACTGTGTGCCTTTTGTCTCCATTCGCGACGGCGCCAAGCACCGTATAACGTAGCGCCCACCGGCGCGCCGGGTTTATGGCGCGCGTCCGAGGGCGGTTTAGTTCAACTTGTTTTAGTTGACTTTTAGTTGACAGATTTTCACCTGCCTTTCACGCATTCTGTGCCCACACAATGAAGAACTCCAGCACCGGTGCATAGGCGAAAGGTGTAGTCCAGAGAAAGCCTGGAAACCCCCGCCAGGCGGGTATTTCCAGCCATCGCTGCCGGAAAAAGCCAGCCGCCGTACGATCGCGGCGGCACTAATGGCACAATGGCGCATGGCTAAAAACACATTGCTACGCAAACGCGCCGCGACGCGCGATGACCTTGGACTCACGCCGGCTGAATTCGCCGTGCTGCGCCGGCTCAACACGCCGGAAAAAATCCAGGCTTTCGTCAATGCCATTCCGCACAACTGGGAACTGGGCGGTGAGACCTGCCTGTCGGTGCGCACCGTGCTGCGCGAAAAGCGCGCGCTATGCATAGAGGGCGCCATGCTCGCTGCGGCCGCGCTGTGGGTCAATGGCGAGCCGCCGCTGATCATGGACTTGCGCGCAACGCGCGATTACGACCACATCGTCACCCTCTTCCGGCGCAACGGCTGCTGGGGGGCTATCTCCAAGACCAACGGGCCCTACCTCAGGTGGCGCGACCCGGTGTACCGCAGCCTGCGCGAACTGGCGATGAGTTATTTTCACGAATACGCCAATCGCCGCGCGCAAAAAACCCTGCGCGAATATTCCGCCGGCTTTGACCTGCGCCGCCTCACCCCGGAGCAATGGGTGACCAATCCGAAAAATTGCTGGGATGTGGGCTGGGCCATCGACGCGGCGCGGCATTACCGCATGGTCAGCAAACGCCACGAAAAAACCCTCAGGCTGCGCGACCCGGTGGAGCGCGAAGCCGGCAAGCACCGCGTCCACCATCCGCTCAAGGCCTGAGCCCGCCCCAGGTCACAACTCCCGGCTCCCAGTCCGCGCCCTACTCGGGCTTGATGTTGGCGTCCTTGATGACTTTTTCGTATAAGGCGAGATCGGACCTGAGGACCTCGGCAAAGCGCTCGGGCGTGCTGGTCACCACGTCGATGCCCAGCGGCGTGAGCTTGTCGGCGACGATTTGCGGGTCGCGCAGGATGCGGTTGATCTCCATATTGAGCCTGGCGATGACCTCCTTCGGCGTGCCCTTGGACGCAAAAAAACCGACCCACACGTCCATGCCGTAGCCGGGCGCCGGCACCGCCTCGGCGATGGTCGGCACATCGGGCAGCAGCGGCGTGCGTTTGTTGCTCGCCACCGACAGCGCGCGCAGCTTGCCGCTGCGAATATGCGGCAGCAGCGAGTTGATCGCGCCGATGGTGAAGTCGATTTCACCGGCCAGCAGCGCCGGAACAATGCCGGCGGCGCCCTTGTACGGCACGTGAACGAAACTCGCGCCGGTCATCGATTTCAGCCACTCGGCGCCCAGTTGATGCGGCGAGCTGACGCCCGCAGTGCCGAAGGTCAGTCCCTTTTGACGCGAGCGCGCGAGGGCGATGAAGTCTTTTGCAGTGGCCGCCGGCAGCTCGGCGTTTACGGTCAGCACGAAGGGCACGATGGCGGCGAGCGTGATGGGCTCGAAATCCCTGACCGGATCGAAAGGCAGCTTGCTGACAAAATACTGCTGATAGGCGTGGGAGGCCGAGGCGATGAGGATGGTGTAACCGTCGCCCGGCTGTTTGGCAACGTAGTCGGTGCCGACAATGCCGCCCGCACCCGGCCGGTTCTCGACCAGCACCGGCTGGCCGAGCGCCGGCGTCAGGCGGTCGGCGATGATGCGCGCCAGCACGTCGTTGGAGCCGCCGGTGGTGAGCGGCACGATGATGCGCAGCGGGCGGTTGGGCCAGGCGCCCTGCGCCAAGAGCTCCGATGCGCCGGGGCCGAAGTTGAATACGAGCGCTGCAGCCAGCAGCGCCAATGGCCGAAGCCGGTTGCGAAGTACCTTGATTGCCATCTTTAGTTCCTCCTGGTGTGTGCCGTTCTTCATGCAACAGTGCAACAGTGCAATAGTGCAGGAACGGCCTGCCGCAGCTACGGTGAAATCACGGCAAAGGTGACAAATTTGTCACCACAATCGCCTTGAAACCCCCGTCCGGCGTTCTTTTATAAAAATGAATGTTGTGAAATATCGCTTTTATTACTCTGCCTTGAGGCCCGCCGCCTGCACCACCTTTGCGGTGTTGGCGATGTCTTTTTGCAAGAAGGCGCGAAACTCTTCGGGGGTGCTGGTCGTAAGTTCTGCGCCTTGTGCGACCATGGCTTCGCGCACCGCCGGCAGCGTGAGGGCGCGCAGCAGCGTGGCGCGCACCTTCTCGATCACCGCCGGCGGCGTGCCCTTGGGCACGATGAGGCCGGCCCAGCCGCTGTAGTCATAGCCGGCCACGGTGTCGGCGATGGACGGCATGTCGGGCAACAGCGCGGTGCGCCGCGGCAGGCTGTGGGCAAGCGCGCGCACGCGGCCGCCCCTGACCATGGCCATGGCATTGGGCGCCGGGGTGACATACCAGTGCGTTTCTCCGGCGACGACCGAGGCAATGGCCGGACTGCCGCCCTTGTAGGGCACATGCAGCGACTCAAAGCGGCCGAGCGAGGTGAGCAGCACACCGGCGAGATGGCTAGCCGCGCCCGGACCGGCTGATGCGAAGTTGAGTTTGCCCGGATTGGCGCTGCCGTAGGCGATCAGCTCCTTGACGCTGTTGACCGGCAGCGCCTGGTTGACAATGAGCACATTGGGCAGCACCGCGAACAGCGAAACAAAGGCAAAGTCATTGAGCGGGTCGTAACGCACGGCTTTTTGCAGCAGCGGCGCACTGGCCATCGAACTGGCCGAGGCGACGATCAGCGTGTAACCATCGGGCGCGGCGGCCTTGCCGATGTCCATGCCCAACGTGCCGCCGGCCCCGGCCTGGTTTTCGACGACGATGTTCTGGCCCAGCAACTCGGCCATGCGCGAGGAAAGGATGCGCGCCAGCGTGTCGATGGAACTGCCCGGCGCATTGGGCACGAGCAGGCGCACCGGCTTGACCGGGTAGTCCTGCGCCGGCGCGGCCGTGGCAAAACAGCCGACAAGGGCGCACAGCAATACCCGCGTCAACGACGACACACTTTTGTTCACTTTGACTCCCTCGGCGCTGATTGTCTGTTTTTGATTGCCTGCAGGCGCGAAGCCCGCATGAGCGAAGGCGCAAAATAGCATGGCACGGGCGTTCTGCGGAAATGCGGTATAAATGCAGCCTGCAAAAATGACACCTCTGAATGACACCCCTGGAGAAACGCGCATGCAGTCGCAGTTGATTTCAGGCCTGAGAAGCGTCGAGCTCGGTGTGGCCGATGTGGCGGCGAGCGAGGCGTTCTATACCGCCACCTGGGGCCTGTCGGTCGCGGCACGCGACGGCGATGCAGTCTATCTGCGCGGCACCGGCGCACCACACCATATTTTGTCGCTGCATCCGCACGGCAGTGCAGAACTGCTCGCCGTAACGCTCAACGCCGCCTCGCGCGAGGCGGTCGATACGCTGGCGCAGCGCGTCACCGCGGGGGGCGGCACGCTCGAGTCCGCGGCGGCCGCTATCCGCACACCCGGCGGCGGCTACGGCTTTGCCTTTCGCGACATCGAGGGCCGGCGTTTTTGCATTGTCGCCGGCGACAGCCGCCATGCCGACGCGAAACGCGTCGCCGACCGGCCGGAGCGGCTGGCCCACGTGGTGCTCAACTCAAGCGATGCCGACGCGGCGATGCGTTTTTTTGTCTCGGCGCTCGGCTTCACGCTGTCGGACACCACGCGCATGATGCATTTCATCCGCAGCAACAGCGACCATCACAATATCGCCTTTGCCTTTGCCAAAGAGACCACGCTCAACCACATCGCCTTCATGCTGCCCGACTGGGAGTCGGTGATGACCGGCGGCGGGCGCCTGCGCGACGCCGGCTTTGCCATTGAATGGGGGGTCGGGCGCCACGGCCCGGGTCATAACGTGTTCGCCTACTTCATCGGCCCGGAGGACGTGGTCATCGAATACACCGCCGAGGTGCAACAGGTCGATGACAGCTATGTTGCCGGCAAGCCCGAGGACTGGAAATGGCTGCCCGGACGCGTTGACCACTGGGGTATTTCCGCGCCGCCTTCGCCGCGCCTGAAGGCGGCGCAAACGCGCATCCGCTTCGCGCAGTAACGCGCCGAAGAACACGTTTTACGTTGCAGCGCACCATCGAATCATCGAACCAGAACGATCGAAGCATCGAAAAAATTGGCGTCGCCATGCACAGACATGGCACCGCAGCAGCAGGAATCGATAGAATACGCAGCACGAGAGAATAGAAGCGATTTTTTTGATCCAAGGAGGAGTCACCATGTCGTACCAGAAACCAAGCTTGTTGGCCGGGCTGCTCGCCTGTGCCATTGCACTGAGCAGCGGCGCCGCCATGGCGCAGACCATCAAGATCGGCATGGTCAATTCGACCTCGGGTGTGTTTGCAACCCTGGGCGACCAGATCGACAAGAGCGTCAAGCTGTACATGAAAGAGAACGCGGGCAAGCTGCCGCCCGGCGTGAAGGTGGAACTGATCGTGCGCGATGACGGCGGCCCCAACCCGGACAACGCCAAGCGCCTGACGCAGGAACTGCTGACGCGCGACAAGGTGGACTTTCTCACCGGCTTCATCTGGACGCCCAACGCCATGGCGGTGGCGCCGATGATCACCGAAACCAAAACGCCGCTGGTGATCATGAACGCTGCGGCGTCCGTCATCACGACGCGTTCGCCGTATTTCGTGCGCGCCTCGCTGACACTGTGGCAAAGCGGCTACCCGATGGGCGTATGGGCGGCGAAAAAGTACAAGAAGGCCTACACCATGGTCACCGATTTTGCGCCGGGCCATGACGCCGAGACCGCCTTCATCAAGGGCTTCAAGGACGGCGGTGGTGAAATCATCGGCAGCGTGCGCATGCCGATCAAGAACCCCGACTTTGTCGCCTTCATGCAAAAAGCCAAGGACGTCAAACCCGACGTGGTGTTCAACATGGTCACCGCCGGCGCGCCCTCGACGGCCATCCAGAAAGCCTACGGCGACCTCGGCCTGCGCCAGGCCGGCATTCCCTTCATCGGCACCGGCGATTCGGTCACCGAGGAGGAACTGGTCAACATGGGCGACGCACCGCTTGGCTACATCTCGGCCTGGAACTACTCGATGGCTGGCGAGCGCCCGGCCAACAAGGCCTTTGTCGCCGCGTGGGAGCGCGACTACGGCAAGGCGGTGCCGCCGGGCTTTATCGCCGTCGGCGCCTATGACGCGATGGACATGATCTACACCGCCATCCGCGAGCAAAAAGGCAATGTCAACGGCGACCAGACGATGAAGATACTGTCCAACTACAAGAACGCGAACAGCCCGCGCGGTCCGATCTCGATCGACCCGGCGACGCGCGACATCGTGCAGAACATCTACATCCGCGAAACACGCAAGGTCGGCGGCCGTAACATGAACATCGAGATCGACACGGTTTCGAACGTCAAGGATCCGTGGAAGGAGTTCAACAAGCAGTAATGCCGGACGCGGCTTCGCCGCGCCGGATTACGTTTGGGCGATGGGGCGGACGCTTACGCGCCGCACATCGCCCGATGAAAAAAGCGGACTCCGGGTCCGCTTTTTTTTGGCGGTCAGCGTGAGCTCAATGGGACATCAGCACCGGGACGGTCATGTGTTGCAGCATGGTTCTTGTCACGCCGCCGAGGGCGAGTTCACGCAGGCGCGAGTGGCCGTAGCCGCCCATCACCATCATGTCTACGCCAAGGTCGGCGGCACGCGACAGCAACCATGGACCGACCTCCATGCCGCCCGATTCGCTGGCGGCGGCCTCAACCTTGACGCCGTGGCGCGCGAGAAAGAGCGCAATGTCCGCTCCGGGCTGTTTGCCATGGTCGCCGGTCTTGCCCGGATTGACCGCAAACACGGTGACATGGTCGGCGCGCTGCAACAGCGGCAGCGCATCGGTGACGGCGCGCGCCGCTTCGCGCGTCGCGTTCCAGGCCACCATCACGTTTCTGCCGATGACCGGAAAGGACCCGGCATAGGGTATGACAAGAACCGGCCGCCCGGCGGCGAGCAGCACCTGATCGACGAAATCCGCGCTCATCATCGCCTGCTCTTCTTCCGGGTCGGCCTGGCCCATGACCACCAGGTCGGCATAGCGCGCGTGAAGGGTCAGCACCTCGACCGGATTCTTGTGCGAGACGCGCATCTCTGCGCCGGGCATGCCGGCGCGGGCGCTACGCTCGCCAAAACGCGTGCTCATGGCATCGGACTGCTCGCGCTGCAAGCCTGCCACTCTGTCGTGGAACAGATCGGCACCCATGCGGCTTCGGGCGTAATACGGCAGATCGGGCTGGGCCATGACGTAAAGCCCTGCAAGATGGGCGCCGAAATCGAGCGCAAGGCGCGAAGCGATATCGACGCGCGAATCACAGTGCCTGTCGTCGTCAAGATGGACCAATACGCTCTTGTAGCTCATCGCACTCTCCTCGGGTGACTGACCATCGGTCGGCGCGGATTTGCAGACCGCTACCATGACCGCAGATTGGCAGTACCGGGGGGGTGGCGTTTTGACCAGGATCAAACCGCATCGATTTTTCCGGCCTGGCGCACAAAAAAGCGCCATGCGCCATGCTCCGGAGGGTCAGCGCGCCGTGGTGCCGCTGTCGGGGGTCCAGCCGCCGCCCAGCGATTTCATCAGGTCAACGCTATAGGCGAGGCGCGACTGGCGGTTACGGACCAGCGCGAGCTCGGCGTCATTGGCGCTGCGCTGCGCGTCGAGCACTTCAAGATAGCCGGAATACCCGGCGCTGTAACGCAGGCCGGCGAGACGCAGCGAATTGCGCGCCGCATCGACGCGTGTCTGCAGGTTGGCCTCGGTCGCCGTCGTCTGCTGCACATTGGTCAGCGCATCGGCGACCTCGCGGAACGCCGTCTCCACCGCCTTCTGGTAGCTTGCCGCAGACTGGCGCTGGCGCGCCTCGGCCTGCTCGGTGCGCGCCGCGTACTTGCCCGAGTCGATGATGGGCATCAGCGCGCCAAGTCCGAGCGACCAGATGTTGGCCCCGCTTTTGAGCAGGTTGCTGAATGCCGCGCTTTGCCCGCCGTAGGAGGCGGTCAGCGAGAAGGTCGGCAACTGCGCTGCTTTGGCGACACCGATTTGCGCATTGGCGGCGACCAGGCTTTGCTCGGCCTGGCGTACATCGGGACGGCGATCGAGCAGGGTCGAGGGCAGGCCTGCGGGCGGCAGCGGCGGCAGCGGCATGCTGCGCAGGTCGCCGGCGGCAAGCGTGAGCTCGGGCTTGCCGGAGAGCGCCCCGAGCTGGTGCTCGAGCACGCTGCGCTGGCGTTGCAATTCGGTCAGTTGTATCGCGGCATCGGCAAGGGCGCCCTGCGCCTGGTTGAGTTCGAGGTCGGAGGCAAGCCCGCCGCGCACGCGGCTGCGCACCACGCCAAGCGATTCCTCGCGCGCGGCGCGCGTCTGCGTTGCCACGGCGATCTGCGCGTCGGCCGAGCGCAGCGCAAAATACGCCTGCGTGGTGGCACCGGCGAGGGTGAGGCCGACCACGTCTCTGGCATAGCGCGTGCCGAGGGCCTGCGCGCGCGCGGCTTCTTCAATGCGGCGCAGCCGCCCCCAGAAATCGAACTCGAACGAGGTCGCCGCGGTGAGCCTGAGGTCGGTCCGGAGCACGGCCGCGTTGGCCGGAATGGGGGTCGCAGTCAGCGTGCTGACGCGCGAGCGGGACGCGTTGCCGCCAAGGTCGACCTGCGGCAACAGGCTGGCGCCGGTTTCGCGCAGCGCCGCATCGGCCTCTTCAATGCGCGCGACGGCGACACGGATGTCGGCATTGCGCGTCAGCGCGGTGGCAACAAGATCATTGAGGGTGGGGTCGCCGTAAAGCGTCCACCAGTTTGCCGGCAGCGCGGCGGCCGTGCCCGCTGACTGGCCTGCGTCGGCGTAGGCGCCGGGCAGCGTCAGGTCGGGACGGGCGTAATCAGGGCCGACAGCCGCGCAGCCGGCCAGCATTGTCGCCGAAGTCAGGGCGAGGGCCAAGCCCAAGCTTGGGGCCAGCGATGCAACCGGCTGGTGTTGCGCGCTCACTTGATGCCGCCTTCCGCCGGCGGCGTCGCGTCATCTGCGGGCTTGGGCCGGCGCGCCAGCAGGGTGAAGAAGAGCGGCACGAAAATAGTCGCGATAAAGGTCGCGGCGAGCATGCCGCCGAACACACCGGTGCCCATGGAACGGCGCGCGGCGGCACCGGCACCGCTGGCAAACACCAGCGGCGTGACACCCAGTACGAAGGCGAGCGAGGTCATCACAATGGGGCGAAAGCGCAGGCGCGCCGCGTCCACCGCGGCCTCGATCGCGGGTTTGCCGGCAAGCAAGCCCTGCTGCGCGAACTCGACAATGAGAATGGCGTTCTTGGCCGCAAGGCCGATCAGCACCACCAGACCGATCTGGAAGTAAATGTCGTTCTCCATGCCGCGCAGGTACACGTATCCGAGCGCGCCGGCGATGGCGAAGGGCACGGCCAGCAGCACCGCCGCAGGCAGGCGCCAACGCTCATACAGCGCCGCCAGGATGAGATAGACCATCACCAGCGCGAAACCGAAGGCGAACACCGAGGCACTGCCGGTGCGCTTTTCCTGGTAGGCCTGGCCGGTCCAGGCAATGGCATAGCCCTCGGGCAGCGTCTTCGCAGCGACCTCTTCAACCGCACGTATGGCGTCGCCCGAACTGACGCCGGGCTTACCTGAGCCGACCACCTTGGCCGCGATGAAGCCGCTGAAGCGATCGAGTTGCTCCGGACCGACCACACTGCGGGTGCTGATGATGGCCTTGAGCGGAATCATCTGGGCGCTCGAGGCGGAACGGACAAACACATTGCCAAGGTCTTCGGGCTGCGCGCGGTAGGCGGCGTCGGCCTGCATCAGCACACGGTAGGTGCGGCCAAACTTGTTGAAGTCGTTGACATAGAGCGCGCCCATGGTGCTTTGCAAGGCGTCGAACACATCGGTGATGGGCACGCCGAGGGCGAGCGCCTTTTCGCGATCAACCTCGACCAGCAACTGCGGCACCGAGGGCCGGAAAAAAGTGTTCACGCCCTGCAGCGAGGGGTGCTTTTGCATCGCGCCGACAAACTCCTGCACCACCGCCGACAGCTTTTTCGGGTCGGCGTCGCCGCGGCCCTGCACGAACACCTCGAAGCCGCCGGCCGCACCGAGGCCGCGGATGGCCGGGGGATTGAAGGCGAACGCGATGCCGTCGGTGAGTGTGGCACCCTTTTTTGAAATGTCGCCGACAACCTGTTGCGCCGTCGCCTCGCGCGCATTCCAGTGCTTGAGCGGCACGAACATGGTCGCGGCATTGGTCTTGTTGCCGCCGCCGATCAGGTCGAAGCCGGTGATGACGAACATGTTCTCGATCGCCGGGTTGGTGGTCACCATCTGACGCAATTGCTCGCCGGTGACCCCGGTACGCTGCAGCGTTGCTCCGTCGGGGAGCGAGACCGAGGTAAAGACATAGCCCTGGTCCTCGGGGGGGACAAAGCTGCCGGGAATGCGCATGAACATCCACGCCGACAGCGCCAGCACACCGATGAAAATCAGCAGCGACACAAAACGCCGGCGCAGCGAGAAATTGACGCCGCCGAGAAAGCCCGCGGTGAAACGGGCGAAACCGGTGTTAAAGGGCGCGAACAGGCGCGAGCCATGTTCGCCCTTTTTGAGCAGCACCGCGCACAGCGCCGGGGTCAGCGTCAGCGCGGTAAAGCCCGAGATCACCACCGATATCGCCACCGTGACGGCGAACTGCTTGTACAGCTGGCCGGCGATGCCGCCAAGAAAAGCCACCGGCACGAACACCGCGCACAGCACCAACACAATGGCGACGATGGCGCCGGAGACCTCGCGCATGGCCTCGATCGACGCCTCTTTCGCGCCCATGCCCTGCTCGCGCATCAGGCGCTCGACGTTCTCCAGCACCACGATGGCATCGTCAACGACAATGCCTATGGACAGCACCATCGCGAACAAAGTCAGCGTGTTGATCGAAAAACCGAACATCCACAGGCCGGCGAAGGTGCCGATGAGGGACACGGGCACCGCAATCATCGGGATCAGCGTGGCGCGCCAGGACTGCAAAAAGAGGTACACGACCAGCACCACCAGCAGCGCCGCCTCGAGGATGGTCTTCACCACCTCTTCGATCGACGACTGCACGAAGCGCGTGGTATCGAACGGAATGAGGTAATCGACGCCCTTCGGAAACGTCAGCTTGGCCTCGCTCATGCGGGCCCGCACGGCGTTGGCAACATCGAGTGCATTGGCGCCGGACTGCAGGAACACCGCCAGGCCGATGGCGGGGCGGCCGTTGAGGTTGTTGAAAGAATCGTAGTTCTGCGCGCCGAGCTCGATCCGGGCGACGTCCTTGAGCTTGAGCGCGCCGGCCGGGCCGGCGCCGCGCACGATGATTTCGCCAAACTCCTCGGGATCGATGAGACGGCCGCGCGCGGTGACGGTGTAGACGAGCCTTTGTCCCTCGAGTGCCGGTTCGGCGCCGACTTTGCCGGCGGCGAACTGTGCGTTTTGCGCGCGGATCGCCGCAGCGATGTCGGTCGGCGTCACACCGAGCTGGGCCATGCGGTCGGGCTTGAGCCAGACGCGCATCGAATAGTCGCGTGCGCCAAACACCGAGACGTCGCCAACGCCGGGCAGGCGTTTGAGGTCATCGACGATGTTGAGGCTGCCGTAGTTGGACAAGAACAATGCATCGCGGCTGGCATCCAGCGAGGTCAGCGTCGCCACCAGCAGAATGTCATTGGAGCGCTTTTGCACGATGACGCCGTTGCGGCGCACCTCATCGGGCAACCGCGGCAGGGCGATTTGCACGCGGTTATTGACGTTAAAGGTGGCCTGGTCGATGTTGGTGCCCACCTCGAAGGTGGCGGTGATGGTCAGCGTGCCGGTGGAGGCGGAGGTGGAGCTGAAGTACAGCAGGCGCTCGACCCCCGACAACTGCTCCTCAATCGGCGCGGCAACCGATTTGGCCAGGGTTTCGGCGCTGGCACCGGTGTAATTGGTGGTGATCGTTACGGTGGGCGGCGCAATCTCGGGATACTGCGCAATCGGCAGCACCTTGGCGGCGACGAGGCCGGCGATGACAATGATGATGGCGATGACGCTGGCAAAAATCGGCCGCTCAATAAAGAATCGGGACATGCTTTGTCCTCAGCCGGCTTTGGCCGGGGCAGGCGCCGGCGCGGCCGGGGCCTTGCCAGGTTGCCCGGGGGTGCCGGGAGTGCCAGGCGCACCAGGCGCCCCTGGTACCCCGGGCAGGCGCTCCTGCACCGCCATGCCGGGCCGGATGCGCAGCAAATTGTCGACGATGACCTTGTCGCCGTCGGCGAGGCCCTTTAGCACCACCCAGTCCTTGCCCGACCAGTTCGCCGTTTCGACCGGCCGCGCCGCAGCCTTGCCCTCGGCGCCGACCGTCCAGACAAAACGGCCCTGGTCGTTTTGCAGCACCGCCGTCTGCGGTACCAGGAATGCGTCGCGCTCACCGGTGAGCACCTGGGCGCGCGCAAACTGGCCGGGCAGTAGCGCCAGCCCCGGATTGGAAAACTCGGCGCGCAATTGCACCGTGCCCAATCGCGCGTCCATGGTGGACGCGGTGAAGTTGAGACGGCCGTTGGCCGCCAGTACGCTGCGATCGGGCCGGATCAGCCGGACTTCCGCCTTTTTCGGGGAGCTGCGCAGCAGTGCATACTCGGCCTCGGAAAAGGAAAAGCGCACCCAGATCGGATCACTCTGCGACAGCGTCGTCAGCAAGGCGCTGTCGGTGCCGGCCGTGACTAGGCTGCCCTCGGAACGCTGTGCGCGCCCGCTGACCCCGCCTATGGGCGCGGTCACTGCGGTGTAGGACAGATTGAGTTCGGCTTCACGCACCCTCGCCTCGGCCGACATCAGCGTCGCATCCGACTGCTTCAGCGTTGAGGTGGCGTCGTCGTACTCTTTCTGGCTGATGGCCTTTTCCGAGGCCAGTTGTTTGAGCCGCGTCGATTCGCGACGGGACTGCTCGTTTTTTGCCCGCTCCTGTTCCAGCGCCGCCCTTGTCTGGGCCAGCGCGATTTCAAACGGCGCGCGGTCGATCTGGAACAGCACGGCGCCCGCGCGCACGGTGTCCCCCTCCTGGTAAAGCCGCTTTTGCACGATGCCGGAGACGCGGGCGCGTATTTCCACTTCGCGCGAACCCTCGGCCTGTCCCACCGCCTCGATCAGCACCGGCAGGCGCTGTTTGGTCGCTTGCAGCATCGCCACCGGCAGCGCAGCGGCCGGTGTTGGTGCGGGTGCGGCACCCTGCCCG